>JAEEGF012406496.1_pt1 | contig 18284 bp, 20 predicted proteins | sample 9134171 | NCBI WGS metagenome assembly JAEEGF01 (sample SAMN16246542, study PRJNA631951) | gut metagenome | biome: gut microbiome; feature: rumen; material: AP-attached | host: Bos | place: Iran: Karaj | collected 2018-10
GCTTCTATAAAGCTTATTACGGAAAGTGACTTTTAGGAAAAGTATAATGATAAGATGGCATAACAAGCTCTACTTTGATAAAGGGCTTGAAAGCGACAAAAAACGAGATAAGATAAGAGAAAACGTTGATGCAAGGAAGATAGTCTTCCCCGGAACCACCGGGATATTTCTTGCTTCAAATGATGAGAACATAGCAGAGATCATACCTTTTAACGATATGCTTCTTCCTGCGTATAAAGACAAGGAGTATCTTTGTATAGGTATGTGCTCGGGGCAGGCGGCTGCAGAGAAGCTGGTCTGCAGGCTTATGGCCGATATATATAAAGAACGGGGATATATCCCTGCATCTTTGGTAAAAGAGATATTGCTGGTTTGCTAAGACCTTTCAGGCTTTGCCGGCAAATGTAAACGGGGGAAACTATGCAGATAGTATTTGGCATTCTTTGGGGGCTGTTATTTGTATTTTTGTTTGTGCTCTTTTTGCTCCTCCTGGTTCTTTTTGTTCCCGTAAGATACAGGATTTCCTGTGACTACGAAAAAGAGATAAATGCCAATATAGGTGTTTACTGGCTTTTTCATGCTGTATCCGTAAGATTTATCAAAAACGGGGATAAAAACGACTTTATCCTTAAGATATTTGGGATAAGGTTTGGTAAAAAGAAAGAAAAGGAACAAACAGAAAAGAAAAAAGAAAAAAAGACAAATAAAAAAGAGAAAGAAAAAAAGCCAAAGAAAAAGAGGGTTTTCGGTAAAAAAAGGAAGCCTGAAGATACAGACGGCATGAGCAGGTTTGAAAGATTTATGCTTAAAGCCGGCTATATCTGCGAAGATCTTGACGCTCTTAAGAGAACTTTACAGAGTGATTCAAGCAGGCGTGCTTTTTCTCTTGTATTTGAAGAGGGAGTAAGACTCTTTAAGGCCATACTTCCAAAGAAACTAGATCTTTACTTAAAATATGGTACAGGTGATGCATACAGCCTTGCAAATGCGCTTATAGGATTATCGGTTATCTACGGCCTTTACGGAGACCATGTGGATATAGAGCCTGACTGGGATAACGAAGTACTTGTGGTCCGGGGCAAGGCAAAGGGAAGAATAATCTTATTTACTTTAGTGCTGATTTGTATTAAAGTATTATTTAACAAGGATATAAAGAAACTTAAGAGAAGACTTGAAAGTCTGACACATTTTGAAGAAGAGGAAGGTAATGAAAATGGCGGAGACAAATAATAACTTTTCAAATACAATGGAATCCTTATTTAAGGGCATGGACGGATTTATTACCACAAAAACCGTGGTTGGTGATGCCATACATTTTGACGACGGAACCATAATCCTTCCGCTTGTAGATGTTTCATTCGGTGCAGGCGCAGGTGCTTTTACAAGAAAAGATATTAACAACAACGGCGTAGGCGCACTTGCAGGAAAGATAACACCAAGCTCTGTACTTGTAATAAAGGGCGGAAGTGTTAAACTTGTAAATATCAAAAACCAGGATACTATGACAAAGATCCTTGATATGATCCCTGATTTTGTCAATAAATTTGCTCCGGCTAAAGGCAAAAAGGGTAAGAAGGCAGAAGACATCACTGAAGAAGACATAGCCGAGGCTATCGAAGAGGCACATAAATAATTTTTTGAATTTTTTAATTTGTGCTTGCAATTTCCTTGACTTTCTGTTAAAATATTCGTTGCGTGCAAGATTATGTGTCTGTATTCGGGGCACGAGCGCACGAATACAGTCTATATAAAAGGAGGTGCCACCATGGCAAAGTGTGCTATTTGTGAGAAGGGTGTTCATTTCGGTATTGCAGTGAGCCATTCACATAGAAGAAGCAATAAGATCTGGAAATCAAATGTTAAGTCTGTTCGCGTTAACAATAACGGCACAGTACAGAAAATGTACGTTTGTACATCTTGCTTAAAGTCAGGTCTTGTTGAGAGAGCTTAATGCATCTCTTTAATATTGAAAAGGGAAGGAATGAGATTTTATTCTCATTCCTTTTTTTATTGCAGTTACAACTCATTAATGCTATAATCTTACATAAGGTAATAAAAACTATGTATGGAGGAGATTATAATGGATAGGTTTGCAGAAAAAAGACGTGCCAAGAGAATTCCCGTAGAGCTCAAACTTGAGGTATCTTCCCTTTTCAGACAGGATCACGAGCAGGTAGCAAATGTTAATGCTCCGATCGAGGTTCTTAACGTTTCCCGTACAGGAATCGGTTTTAAGAGTGAAAGCGTACTTCCTCTCGGTTTTTATTTTAATGCCACTCTTCATATTATGAAGGAAGAAAATGCTAATCTGTACTGCGTTGTTAAGATCATAAGAGAAGAGAAAGACAAGGACGGGGTAAATATTTACGGTTGCGAGATTATCGGATTTCCTTCGATCCTCAATTATGTATTTGATGACCTCGAGGCAGGTTGTGAAGAATAAAAAGCAAGGCCCGGAATCAGATGGTTCCGGGTTTTTATCAGATATAAGAGGTTAAGGAGTACACCCTAAGGATGGACGAGAAAGATAAGGAATATATTGCCCACATTGCCGAATATCTTAAAAATGTGGATTACATAAAGCCGGGAGAAGTTCCGGATATAGAACTTTATATGGATCAGGTGACTACCTTTATGGATTCTCATCTGGCTTCCTTTAAGCGCTTTGATGACGACAAGATCTTAACAAAAACCATGATCAATAATTACTCAAAGTTTAATCTTCTGCCGCCTTCAAGCAAGAAAAAGTACTCAAAAGACCACATGCTGCTCCTGATCTTTATATACTACTTTAAAAATGTTCTTTCTATAAATGACATCGATGCTATTATGGAAGAGCTGCGAGAGAACTATTTTAATAAGTCGGATGGCAGCTTAAGTCTTAACGATATTTACGGCAGGATAGTCGATAACGAGACAGAACAGATCATTAACACTACAAAAGACATCTTAAGAAGGCAGTCTGCCACAAAAGAGATGTTTGAAGATGAAGAAGATCCTGAAAGACGCAGATATCTTGAGCAGTTTGCCCTTATCAGTTCTCTTAACTTTGACATCTGTATAAAGAAGAGTATCATCGAATATCTTGTAGATAACGTACTTAAGAGCGATGATGATAAAAAGAAAAAATAAGATATATAAATATAAGGCTTCGGATCTTTCCGAAGCCTTGTTCTTTTACTTTTTGTTTTTTTCTACTCTGTCAAATACCATAGTATAGCCGTCGTTGCCGTAATTTAAGGAACGATTGACGCGGCTTATTGTAGCTGTTGAAGCACCTGTCTTTTCCTGGATCTCAAGATAGGTGGTGTGCTCTGTAAGCATCTTTGCAACCTCAAGTCGCTGTGAAAGTGAAAGCAGTTCGTTTATCGTACAGATATCTTCAAAAAAGACATAACATTCTTCTCTGGATTTAAGGCTGAGTATGGAGTCGAACAAAAAATCTACAGCAGGGGTCTTAATCTTATCATTCATAGTGTATTATTACCTCCTTCTTTCATACTATACCATTTTAACACTTTGCAGAAGTAAAGTAAAGATAGAAATTGCGATTTTTGGCATATCATGATATTATCTTTAAGATAACCAAAGGTTTATAACACATTTTTTATCGGAGAAATTAGTTTTATGAAAAAAGGTACCATCATTGAAGGAGTTGTGGAAACTCTTGATTTTCCAAATAAAGGCGTGGTTAAGACAGAGGAAGGCACGGTTATTGTAAAAGGAACTCTGCCCGGGCAGACCGTCAAAGCAAGGATCAATAAAACAAGAAGCGGAAAATGCGAGGGAATGCTTCTTGAAGTGACAGCAAAGTCAGATCTTCAAAGCAGAGAGCCTGCCTGCCCGCATTTTGGAGAGTGCGGCGGCTGCACTTACCAGGATGTGCCTTATGAAAAGCAGCTGAGGCTTAAAGCAGACCAGGTCAAAAAACTCCTTGATAATGCGGTAAGGGAGCCCTACGAGTTTGAGGGTATTACTGGGAGCCCTTCTGAGTTTGACTACCGAAACAAGATGGAATTTTCTTTCGGAGATGAATATAAAGACGGGCCTCTTGCCCTTGGCCTTCACAAAAAAGGCAGTTTTTATGATATCGTAAGCCTTACGGGCTGCGTAATAGTAAATGAAGATTATAACAGGATAATTGAGATCGCACTTGCGGTTGCAAAAAAATACGGGGCAGATTATTATCACAAGATAACTCACAAGGGCTTCTTACGTCACCTTCTTGTAAGAAGATCCTTTTATGAAAATGCATACCTTGTGGCTCTTGTAACGGCAGGAGATGATGTGGAGTCAAAGCTTTCTGCAGGCGATAGAGCGGCCCTTGTAAATGAATTTAAGGAAGAACTTCTAAATGCAGATCTTAAGGGTAAATTTGCAGGCATCCTTCACATAGAAAACAGCAGAGAAGCAGATGTTGTGCAGGCAGATAAAGTAAATGTTCTTTACGGAAAAGAATATTTTACGGAAGAGCTTCTTGGTCTTAAGTTTAAGGTAAGCACTTTTTCATTTTTCCAGACCAATACAAAAGGCGCCGAAGTGCTTTACTCCCTTGCAAGAGAATATGTTGGAGAAACAAAAGACAAGGTGATCTTTGACCTTTATTCAGGCACAGGTACCATCGGGCAGATCCTTTCTCCTGTTGCAAAGTCTGTAGTGGGAATAGAGCTTATAGAAGAAGCTGTAAATGCGGCAAATGAAAATACGGCGCTAAACGGCATTACAAACGCGAGATTTATCGCAGGCGACGTATTTAAAAAGCTTGATGAGGTAGAAGAAAAGCCTGATATCATAGTACTTGACCCGCCTCGTGACGGTGTTGGCGACAAGGCCCTTGCAAAGATAATCGATTACGGCGTAGAAAATATCGTATATATTTCCTGCAAGCCCACAAGCCTTGCAAGAGACCTTGCCCTCCTTCAGGAGCGCGGCTACAGGCTCGTAAAAGCAAGATGCGTAGATATGTTCCCAAATACTCAGGGAGTGGAAACATGCTCACTCTTGACAAAAAGAAAAATTTGATGTAATCTATGATAGCTATCAGTGATTACTTAAATTTGAGGTGCCTGTATGCCAAGAGACAAATCTCTTAGTCATGAAAAAGTTAAGAAAGCCATCAAAGAAGAATTCCTTGAAAAAGGCTATGAAGATGCTTCTATCAGAAGTATCGGAGCAAGAGCCGGAATGACTTCTGCCGGTCTTTACAGACATTATGCCGATAAAGAGGCCATGTTCAATGCCATGGTAGAGCCTCTTATAGAAAGCATTAAAGACTGGACAAAGAACCATACAGCAAAAAAATTCAGCCTTGTTGATGGGGGAGTTCCAAACAGTGAGCTTTTCGGAGAGTCCTTTATCGACCTTGTAAGGGACGTGATTCTTCCAAGGAGAAATGAGTTTATTCTTCTTATGTCACGATCCGGCGGTACAAAGTACGAGAACTTTATCCATGATTTTGTTGAGATGAATCAGAAGGAATTTCTTGATGCTATCAAGTATCTTAAAGATAACGGGTATCCTGCCATCGATATTGACGAGGAGGAATTACACATGTTGCTTTCAGCTTATCTGACGGCATGTTTTGAACCAATCATCCACGACTATGATGATGCAAAAATTGAAAAGTATCTGGATACCGTTCAGGAATTCTTTATGCCTGGATGGTTAAGGATAATGGGAATCAAGTTATAAAGAGCCGAGAGGCTCTTTTTTCTTTTGTAAGCTATCATACGTGTGTTAGCGATAGCTAACAAAAGTACATCGCTGATAACAAAACAACTATATTACAGGAGGAGAAAGACCTTGGGAAAGACAGAAAAATATGATCACATGAAGGTGATCGGAGAGTATGCGGGAGGTTATAAAAAACTTATAACTCTTGGCAGATGTCTTGCGGGTATAAGTGCCATTATGACTCTTATCCCATACTATGAATTATGGAAGATCATAAGGACGGCGGTAAACGGAGAGAATACGAATCAGATCAAAACCTATGCATTTATTTCCGTAGGGCTTATAATAGGAGCACTTTTGGTTTATATTGCTGCACTTCTTTGTACACATATTGCGGCATTCAGAGTGCAGGCAAATATGAGGAGCAGCCTTATGAGAAGGATAATAACCCTTCCCCTCGGAGTATTTGACGAGGATGGAACAGGAAAAATAAGACGTATTGTTAACGATTCAACTGCTGCAACTGAAACCTTTATAGCCCACACTCTTGCAGATAAAACCGTGGCTGCCGTAACACCTGTCGGGCTTTTGGTCCTTGTTTTTGCATTTAACCCTGTTATGGGACTTATCTGCATGATCCCTGCAGTCATAGGCTTTTGCTGCCTTATGAAAATGATGGGTAAGGGAATGCAGGAAAAGATGAAGGAATACCAGGACGCCCTTGAAAATATGAGCAGCGAGGCTACAGAGTATGTAAGAGGAGTACCGGTAGTAAAAACCTTCGGTCAGACAGTTCATTCATTTAAGAGATTTAAGGAATGCATAGACGGCTATTGCAAGTGGGCAACCGATTATACCCTGATGCTCCGCTTCCCTATGGCAGGCTTTATGACCTGTATAAATGCGGTCTTTGCGTTTATAGTCATCGCTGCATTTTGGGTTACAGGAGATGGTATAGCAAATGCGGATATCTTAAATATCATGTATTACATCATCATAACACCCCTTATAACCATAGCTCTCACAAAGATCGCATATTCCGGCGAATCCGAGATGAATCTTATCGATGCTTTAAAGAGAGCGGAAAAGATAATGGATATAGAACCCCTTAACGAAAGCAGGACTGCGGTAAATCCTTCCGGTAACGAAATTGAGCTAAAGAATGTTACCTACAGATATAAAGACGCAGTAAGAGACGCCGTAAAGAACGTTTCCTTAACGATAAAGCCCGGTGAACACGTGGCATTTGTAGGTCCTTCGGGTTCAGGCAAGACTACCCTTGCAGAGCTTATGGTAAGGTTTTTTGACGTGACAGGGGGCAGCATCCTTATAGGCGGTGTGGATGTAAAGGATATTTCATCTGCAAAGCTTATGGAGAAGGTTTCCTTTGTTTTTCAGGACAGCAGACTTATAAAGAAGTCTATCTTTGAAAATGTCCGCATGGCAAAGCCCGATGCAAGCGAAGCGCAGGTGCTTGAGGCTCTTAAGAAGGCTCAGTGCATGGATATAATCGAAAAGCTTCCTGACGGTATCCACACTGTTATAGGAGAGAAGGGTACCTACCTTTCGGGAGGAGAGCAGCAAAGGATCACTATAGCAAGGGCTGTGCTTAAAGATGCTCCTATCCTTATACTTGACGAAGCAACAGCATTTGCGGATCCCGATAATGAGGCAAAGGTTCAGGCAGCATTTGAGGAACTTTCCAAAAATAAAACTCTCATTATGATCGCCCACAGATTAAGTACGGTAATGAATGCCGACAGGATCTTTGTTATGGAAGGCGGAAAATGCGTAGAGTCCGGAAATCACGAAGAATTAATAAGTAAAAACGGCTTGTATAAGAAGATGTTTGATGAATATACAAAAGCAGCCATGTGGAAAGTAGGTGCATAAAAATGATAGAAAAACTTCAGCATAAATACGCACTTTCCCGTCAGGGTGCGGTTGATATGATCAAAGCGTGTATAAGTGTTACCATAACAAACATGATCCTTATGATGTCGGCGGGAATCCTTTATACACTGATAAAAGATGTACTTGAGGGAAATCTTGATAAAGACAGGATCCCGTTTTACGCCATAAGTTCCGTACTTATCATAATCCTGTATTTTATAACAAATTTCATACAGTATAACGCCACCTTTCTTACAACCTACCGTGAAAGCGGCGTTAGAAGGACTACTATAGCAGAGCGCCTAAGAAAACTGCCTTTATCTTATTTTGGAAAAAAGAATCTGGCTGACCTTACAACAAATATCATGGGAGACTGCGCCATGATAGAGACTGCATCAAGCCACTGGATACCGGAGCTTATCGGAGCCGTGGCTTCAGTAAGTATAGTTGGCGTAAGCATGTTTTTCTTTTTTGACGCCAGAATGGTACTTGCAAGCTTTTGGGTTATCCCTGTAGCATTTTTTATCGTAATAACATGCTCGGGAGCCGAAAAAAGAGCAGTTCGTAAGAACCAGGCAGTAAAGCTTGATATGGCAGACGGCATACAGGAATGCCTTGAATCTATAAGAGACCTTCGCGCAAATAACGCGGAAGGAAGATATATGGAGGAACTTGAGGGCAAAATAAGAAAAGTTGAAAAGTATGCCCTTTCAACAGAGCTTAAGATGGCCGTGTATGTGAATTCTGCCGCCATAATACTTAAAGCCGGCATAGGCACAACAGCAATAGCAGGCGGAATCCTGTTTGCAAAAGGAGAGATCGACCTTCTTACCTTCTTTATGTTCCTTATGCTTGTTGCAAGGCTTTATGCACCGATGGAAATCTCACTTCAAAACTTTGCAGCCATAGTATCAACAGGAATCCAGTGCGAGCGCCTTGATGAGGTGCTTTCGCATAAGCTTCAGACAGGAAAAGAAGAAATAAATAATTCAGGCTACGACATAGTGTTTGATCATGTGGGATTTAAATATTCCGATGACACCGATGTTTTAAAAGATGTAAGCTTTACCGCAAAACAAGGACAGGTAACAGCGCTTATCGGACCATCAGGCGGCGGAAAGACCACTATTTCAAGACTTGCCGCAAGATTCTGGGATATAAACTCCGGAAAGATCACCCTTGGAGGCGAGGATATATCAAAGATCGATCCTGAAAGCCTTCTTACAAAGTATTCAATTGTATTTCAGGATGTAACCCTTTTTAACAATTCTGTTATGGAAAATATCCGAATTGGAAAGAGCGGCGCAACCGATGCAGAGGTAATGGAGGCAGCCCGCCTTGCAAACTGCGACGAATTTGTAAATCTTCTTCCTGATAAATATAACACCTATATCGGTGAAAACGGAAGCGAGCTTTCAGGGGGCGAAAGACAGAGGATCTCAATTGCAAGAGCCTTTCTTAAGGATGCCCCGGTTATTCTTCTTGACGAGGCCACAGCTTCTCTTGACGCTGAAAATGAAACCGTGATCCAGGAAGCTCTTTCAAGACTTATAAAGAATAAGACGGTACTTATCATCGCACATCGAATGAGAACCATTGCAAATGCAGACAAGATAGTGGTACTTAAAGATGGAACTGTGGCAGAGCAGGGAAGTCCTAAAGAACTTTCTGGAAAAGACAGCATTTACAGTCACATGACAAAGCAGCAGATGATAACTCAAAGCTGGAAAATGTAAAAATAAGTATAAAAGTAACGCATTATGCGAAAAGAGGCTAAGATTAATTCTCAGCCTCTTATTTTTTTCTTGACAATCCGGCATGGGATGTTTATAATTTAAAACAGTGTTTTAGAAACGGTGTTTTAAATGTCAAAAAGGAGCAAAAATGGCAAGCAGGATCGAAGGATACGATGAAAAGATCATAGAGTGTTCGTTAAAAGAATTTTTGGAAAAAGGCTATAATGATGCCTCTTTGAGAAATATCGCTTCTGCCGCAAAAGTAAGCACCAGCACCATTTATACCCGTTTTAAAGACAAAGAGGGGCTTTTTAATTATCTGATCGCTCCCGTATTTAAGCTTCCGGTGGTTATGGAAGAGATACTTAAGAGCTTTTTTCAAATGAGCGTAAGTGAACAGAAAAAAGAATATGAAAATATGGGAGATACCGGCTTTGCGAAGGCTATAGATATGATCTACGAAGATTACCCTGCGTACAAGCTTCTTGTGTCCTGCTCACCCGGAGATACTTACAAAGAGTACCTTGAGACCCTTACAGATCTTGACGTCAGATACACCATGATCTTTCTTAAAGAGATAAACAGCAAAGCACTAAAAGAGGGCAGGATCAATGAAGGTTTTTGTCACGTTGTTTCAACAGCCTTTTATTCAGCGCTCTTTCATTGCGTTGAACATGATATGACAAAAGACGAGGCGGCAAAATATATCGAAGAACTCAGAAATTTCCACGGACGGGGATGGTCTGACTATTTTTGATGTTTTTTTATTTTTTTTGATATATTGTTAGCGTATGCTAACTTATATAAATAAAAACAAAATGAGGAGGAATCATCAGTGAAACAAAAAAGTCCGATAGCACAGGTTTGGGAGTTGGGAGTATCCGGACATAAACAGATCATTATTTCTGTTATTTTGGCATTGTTTGGTGTGCTTGCAGGTATAGTCCCATTTGCGTGTGCTTCAAAGATCGTCGTTATGCTTACAGGCGGAAGCAGGGAGCTATCAAGGTATTTGCTGTATATAGGATTAGGGGCGCTTGCCTATCTTCTTAATACTTTTTTGTATACCGGAGCCCTTGGCATTTCCCACAAAGCCACATTTAAGATATTAAAGGAAATAAGGGAAAAAGCCCTGGCAAAGCTGCCAAAGCTTCCCCTTGGAACCATTATGGAGATGAAAAGCGGAAGGCTAAAACAGGTGATAATTGACCAGGTTGAAAGCATGGAGACCACACTTGCCCATGTATTTCCTGAGATGATATCAAATATAGGCGGATTTCTCGTAATCTGGATCTACATGTTTGCGGTTGATTACCGAATGGCACTTCTTGCCTTGCTGCCATTTCCTGTGGGCATGACCCTTATGATCACCGTATTTATCGGTTACAGTAAAAATTATGCCAGATCCGTTGAGGTAACCAGCGCCATGAACGATTCACTTATCGAGTACACAGGCGGAATAGAGGTTATCAAGGCTTATAATCAGGGAAATCAGTCGTATGCCACATTAAGGGAAAGATGTGTTGCAAATGCCTCATTTTTCTACAACTGGATGAAGGAGTGTAAGGGAAATATATATGCCATGATCATAGCACCTACAACACTTCTTTCAATACTTCCTTTCGGATGGATGTTTTATGATAACGGAAGTTTATCGTTTGAAGGACTTGTTACCAGCATCATTTTATCCCTTTGCCTTATGGGACCTGTACTTGCGGTAATGGATTTTGTGGACACCCTTGCAAAGCTTGGAACTGTAGTTGACAACGTAAACAGTATCTTAAAAGCAAAAGAGCAGGACCATCAGGGAAATGAAAGCTTTGACGGCAAGGATGAAGATATCGAACTTAAAAATGTGGGATTTAGCTATACTGAAGGTCAGGACGCGGTATTAAAGGGTATATCTTTAAAGATACATGCAGGAACAAAAACAGCTTTAGTCGGCCCGTCAGGAAGCGGAAAATCAACCATAGCAAAGCTTATCGCAGGCTTTTGGGATGCTGATAGCGGAAGTATTTATTTTGGAAAAACAGATACAAAAAAGATACCACTAGCAAGGATATATGACAGGATCTCATATGTTTCTCAGGACAATTTCCTTTTTGATGACACAGTTATGGAAAATATCAGAATGGGAAACAGGAGCGCCACCGATGAGGAAGTTATTGCCTGCGCTAAGGCAAGCGGATGCGATGAGTTTATAAGAAATCTTGAAAACGGATACGAAACAAGAGTCGGCGGAGGCGGAGCGCACCTTTCAGGAGGAGAAAGACAGCGTATAGCGATTGCAAGAGCAATGCTTAAAGACGCACCTATAGTGATACTTGATGAGGCTACGGCCTATATAGACCCTGAAAATGAAGCTCTTATTCAGGAAGCTGTGGGCAAGCTTGTAAAGGGAAAAACGCTTATCGTGATCGCACACAGACTTTCTACCATAACGGATTCAGATAAGATCGTTCTGGTAAATGACGGAAAAGTCGAGGCAAGCGGCAGGCATGAGGAATTGCTTGCTAAAAGTCCTCTTTATAAGAGCATGTGGGAAGCGCATATCGGTGTTAAGAGAGGTGAAGTGGCATGATAGGAGCATTTGCATATTTATTTAAATTTGCGGGAGAAGAAATAGACAACGTTCGCAAGTCGGTTTTCTGGGGCTTTATAGTAGGTATCGGAAAAATGATCGAAATGGGAGGTATTTATATTGTAATATCTGCCGCTTTAGACGGAATACACGGGAAACAGATGTCGTGGCAGTCGTTTCTCATCGTTCTTGCGGGCGTTATAGTGGCATGCTTTGCAAAGGGTTTTTCGCAGATGGAACAGACACACGCAGGTTATTTTATGGCTGCAAACAAGAGGATCAAGATCGCAGATCATATCAAATCCATTCCTATGGGCTATTTTAATGAAAACAGCCTTGGAGAGCTGGTAGGAACTATGACAACAGTTATCGATAACGTAGAGACACTGGCTCCGATGGTAATGATAAGGATGATGGAAGGCCTTATTACCTCGGGAGTTGTGCTTATTGCAATGATGTTTTTTGACTTCCGTTTCGGGATCACGGTTTTGTTTGTAGACGCTTTATACTTGTTTGCATCTTCAATGATGGAAAGAAAATCAAGATCTGTTTCTCCTTTAAGGCAGGATTCCGAGGCTAAGCTTGTTTCTGCCGTACTTGAATGGCTTCACGGAATGAGCGTAGTAAAGTCATTTAACCTTACGGGAAGAGGAGATAAGACTCTTGAGGATGCCTTAGAGTATAACAGAAGCAGCAATGAAAAAATGGAAAAGTTTTTTGTCCCTTATACTCTTGCTCAAAGGGCGGTAATCCAGCTTGGTACTTTTATCATCATTCTTGAAAGTGTACTGTTTTATCTTAATGGCACCTTATCGCTTACCTACGCCCTTATGATGGTAATTATGTCATTTATGGTATTTTCAAATATCGGCGGAGCCGGCGTTGCCATGTCAATGCTGCGCCTTATGACTTCTTCCATGGAAAAGGCAAATAAGCCGGAAACCATTAAAAAAATGGACGAAAAGGGCGAAAAATATACCGCAAAGACCCATGACATCGAATTTAAGAATGTAAGCTTTTCGTACGAAAACAAGGAAGTATTGCATGATATCAGCTTTAGCGTTCCTGATAGGACTACCACAGCCATAGTTGGCACAAGCGGATCCGGAAAATCAACTATCTGCAATCTTATCGCAAGGTTTTGGGATGCTGACAGCGGACAGGTGATGATGGGCGGTAAGGATATAAAGGAATATACTCTTGAAGCTCTTATGGACCAGATAAGTATGGTGTTCCAGAACGTATATCTTTTTGCAGATACCATAGAAAATAACATTAAATTCGGAACTCCTTCCGCCACCCACGCAGATGTGGTAAGAGCCGCAAGAGAGGCTGCCTGCGACGACTTTATAGAAGCACTTCCGGAAGGATACAATACTGTGATAGGAGAAGGAGGGGCATCCCTGTCAGGCGGTGAAAAGCAGAGAATAAGCATAGCAAGAGCTATACTTAAAAATTCACCTGTTATCATACTTGATGAAGCTACCGCCAATGTGGACCCCGAAAATGAGGACAAACTGCAAAAAGCTATAGAAAAGCTTACGGAAAACAAGACTATCATCATGATCGCCCACAGATTAAAAACTGTAAAAAATGCAGATCAGATATTGGTTGTGGATAACGGAAATATAGTAGAGAGGGGAACTCATGAGGAACTGATTGAAAAAGACGGAATCTACCGCAGATTTGTTCTTGGCAGAGAGGCCGCAGAAAGCTGGAAACTGTAATATATATTAGTTGACAAGATAGAAAAAGCGAGTATAATAAGAACTCGGAATAAAATACAGAGTACGGGGAGCTTGTGTTTGCAGGCTGAGAGGAAGTAATCAAACTTCGACCCTTTGACCTGATGCGGATAATGCCGCCGTAGGAAATACGAGCTTTTTTGTCTAACGGAGGATACCCATCGGGTGTCCTCTTTTTTTATTCAATTTTTGGGAAAGGAGAGAGAAAATGAAAAAGATCAACACAAAAAAGCTTGCGATAGCAGGTATTTTTACGGCTGTGGCTGTAGTTGGAAGCATGTTCTCATTTCCGGTATTCGGAAGTAAATGCTCACCGGTGCAGCACCTTGTAAACATACTTTGCGCTGTGCTTTTGGGGCCTTTTTACGGCGTAGCTTCAGCATTCCTTGCTTCGCTTATACGTAATCTTTTGGGCCTTGGAAGTCTTATGGCATTCCCGGGAAGCATGATCGGAGCCCTGCTTTGCGGAATTGTCTATAAAAAATCCGGCAGACTCGTTTTAACGCTTCTTGGCGAAGTGTTTGGTACAGCTGTGCTTGGCGGACTTGCAGCTTACCCTGTTGCAATTTTTCTTATGGGTAAAAACGCTGCCGAGCTTGCTTTTTATGTTTACATCGTGCCGTTTCTTATTTCAACGGCAGCAGGAGCCATTATAGCAGCGGTCCTGCTTGCAAGCCTTAAAAAAGCGGGCGTGCTTAAAAACATGCAGGAAGCACTTGATTAAAGAGGAAATGAAAATGTTTGAAAGTTACCTTGACAATGTAAGAAACAAAAGGCCTGTAGTTCATTGCATAACAAATTATGTTACCGCAAATGACTGCGCCAATGTACTTCTTGCCCTTAACGCTTCTCCCATAATGGCTGATGCACCGGAAGAGGCAGATGAGATAACGGGCATAGCCGCAGGACTTTGTATAAACCTTGGAACCCTAAGCAAAGACAGGGCAGATGCCATGCTTAAAGCAGGGAAAAAGGCCAACGCCATGGGAATTCCTGTGGTACTTGATCCTGTTGGGGTTGCGGCCTCCGGCTTTAGGATCAATATCGCTTCAAAGCTATTAAATGAGGTGCATTTTAGCCTTATAAGAGGCAATGTTTCTGAGATAAGAACTTTAGCAGGAGAATGCGATCATAAAGAGGGGATCGACGTTATATCAGAAGGCAGTGATGATATCAGTAAAGCCATAAACCTTGCGAAAGATTTTGCTAAAAAGACGGAAGCGATCGTAGTTCTTTCCGGAAAGACGGATATAGTAACTGACGGAAAGGAAACTTTTTGCATAAACAATGGGCACCCTGATATGGCAAGAGTTACGGGAACGGGATGTATGCTTTCTTCTGTGATCGCGGCATTTCTGGCGGCAAACAACGATAGAGTTACGGCCGGGGCTGCGGCAGTCTGTGCTTACGGACTTGCAGGAGAGATGGCACATAAAAGACTTGGCAGCAAAGATGGCAACGCCACCTACAGAAATTACATTATCGATGCGGTTTATAACCTTACGGAAGAAGACATAAAGGAAGGCGCAAAATATGAAATGCGATAAGAAAAACATGCTGCTTTATGCGGTAACAGACAGAGCATGGACAAAGGAAAAGAGCCTTTACGAGCAGGTAGAGGAGGCCCTTAAAGGCGGTATAACCTGCCTGCAGCTTCGCGAAAAGAATCTTTCAAAAGAAGAGATACTGGAAGAAGCTTTAAAGATCGGGCCCCTTTGCAAAAAGTACGGTGTACCTTTTATCATTAACGATGATGTGGAGATTGCCCTAAAATGCGGAGCTGACGGGGTTCATGTAGGACAGGATGACATGGAGGCAGGAAAGGTAAGGGCTATCGCAGGAGATAACCTCATTATCGGAGTTTCTGCGCACTCTGTAGAAGAAGCGCTAAAAGCCGAGGCAGCAGGAGCTGATTATCTCGGGGTTGGCGCCATGTTTTCAACATCCACCAAAACAAACGTAAGGCCTATGACTAAAGAGATATTAAGTGATATCTGCAGGAGCGTAAGTATCCCTGTGGTTGCAATCGGCGGCATAGGAAAAGATAACATTGGCAGTCTAAATGGCTCCGGAGCGAACGGCGTGGCTGTAGTAAGCGCTATTTTTGCTGCAAAGGACATTGAGGCTGAGTGTAAGATTTTAAGGAAACTTTCGGAAGAGATGGTTAATTCGTAAGGATTTAACGGGGATCTAAAAGCGGCATGTCGGGGGCACCACTTTATGTCGCTATATAAAACAATGCAAAGAGAGGAAAAATAATGAAACAAAAAACAGCATTGACCATTGCAGGCAGTGATTGCAGTGGAGGCGCCGGTATTCAAGCTGATCTTAAGACCATGACTATGAACGGTGTATACGCTATGAGCGCCATTACGGCACTTACGGCACAAAACACCACCGGCGTGAAAGATATTATGGAGGTAACTCCGGAATTTTTAAGGGAACAGATCGATATGGTATTTGAAGACATTTATCCTGATGCGGTAAAGATTGGGATGGTTTCTTCAAGCGAGCTTATAAATGTTATTGCAGACAGGCTGGTTTATCATAATGCAAAAAATGTGGTGGTTGACCCTGTTATGGTAGCCACATCAGGATCGGCGCTTTTGAAAAATGATGCGGTAGAAGCGCTTTCCGGTAAACTTATGCCACTTGCCGCGGTTGTAACGCCTAATATCCCTGAGGCACAGGTACTTTCAGGAATGAAGATCTCATCAAAAGAGGATATGGAAAAGGCGGCAGAGGCTATTTGTAAAGCCTGTGGCTGCGCTGTGCTTTTAAAGGGAGGCCACAGCATTAATGATGCCAACGACCTGTTATATGAAAAAGAAACGTATACATGGTTTACAGGAAAAAGAATAGATAATCCAAATACCCACGGTACAGGCTGCACGCTTTCAAGTGCCATAGCCGCAAACCTTGCTAAGGGATTTACGCTTAAGGAAGCCGTAAAAAGAGCAAAAGATTATATTTCTGGGGCTCTTGCGGCAGGACTTGACCTTGGAAAAGGTTCAGGGCCTATGATGCATAACTTTGACCTTAAAAGTGAATTTGCAAAAGAAAAAGAATCAGTTTGAAGAGGAGAGTAAACATATGAGAAATTACACAACACAGATGGACGCTGCAAAACGCGGCATTATTACCCCTGAGATGAAGGCGGTAGCTAAAAAAGAATACAGAAGCGAAGAGGAGATAAGAGACCTTGTGGCAAAGGGTCAGGTTGCGATCTGCGCAAACAGGCTCCACACCTGTATAGAGCCAAACGGAGTAGGCTCTATGCTTCGCACTAAGATAAATGTAAACCTTGGAGTATCAAGGGATTGCAAGGATTACGACATAGAGATGCAAAAGGTTATGGCTGCGGTAGACATGGGAGCAGAGGCGATAATGGACCTTTCAAGCCATGGCAACACTCAGCCTTTTAGAAAAAAGCTTGTAAGCGAGTGCCCTGCCATGATCGGTACCGTACCCGTATATGACAGCGTTATCCACTATCAAAGAGACCTTGCAACCCTTACAGCTAAGGATTTTTTTGATGTGGTAAGGCTTCATGCAATGGACGGCGTTGACTTTGTAACCCTCCACTGCGGTATTACAAGAAAGACAATTGACCAGATAAAGAAGCACAGAAGAAAGATGAATATCGTTTCAAGGGGCGGCTCACTTGTATTTGCATGGATGAGCATGACAGGAGAGGAGAATCCTTTCTATGAATATTTTGACGAGATACTTGATATCTGCCGCGAGTATGATGTTACCATATCTCTTGGCGATGCCTGCAGACCGGGCTGCCTTGCGGATGCAAGCGATGTCTGCCAGATAGAAGAGCTTGTACGCCTTGGCGAGCTTACAAAGCGAGCATGGGAAAAGGATGTACAGGTTATGGTAGAAGGACCGGGACATATGCCTATGGACCAGATTGAGGCAAACATGAAGCTTCAGCAGACAATCTGTATGGGGGCGCCTTTTTACGTACTTGGACCTCTTGTAACAGATATCGCGCCGGGTTACGATCACATAACATCTGCTATCGGCGGAGCTATCGCTGCAGCTTCGTGAGCAGCTTTCCTTTGCTATGTTACGCCTGCAGAGCATCTTGCTCTTCCAAATGTAGATGACGTAAAGCAGGGCATCATTGCTTCAAAGATAGCGGCTCATGCAGCTGATATAGCAAAAAAGATACCGCATGCAAGAGACATAGACGATGCCATGGGCGATGCAAGACGTACCTTTGACTGGGATAAGCAGTGGGAATGTGCTATTGACCCTGAGACCGCAAAGTCTATAAGAGACAGCAGAGCTCCGGAGCACGAGGATTCCTGCTCTATGTGCGGCAAATTCTGCGCCGTGCGAAGCATGAACAAAGCCCTGAACGGAGAGTATATAGATATTTTGTAAAAGACTGCTTTGGCGTTTTGACCACTTTAAGCCAGGGTTAAAGTGGTCATTTTGATGTATTTTTTCATAGTTAAAAATCAATGTAATCATGAAATTGTTTGGCTATTCTTCACAAAAAAGAGTAGCCATTTTTATTCAAGGTGACGAAAAAAATTTTTGCTGTTGACTAATCGGACAGTTGCTGTTATGATTTGTCTCACTTCGAAGAAATTGAAAAAAATCTGTATTCTTAAGCATGCTGATTATCCGGCGTCGACG
>JAEEGF010558388.1_pt1 | contig 18282 bp, 13 predicted proteins | sample 9134171 | NCBI WGS metagenome assembly JAEEGF01 (sample SAMN16246542, study PRJNA631951) | gut metagenome | biome: gut microbiome; feature: rumen; material: AP-attached | host: Bos | place: Iran: Karaj | collected 2018-10
CGGTTGATTCGCACACACTTTTTATCGAGGCGGAGGGCGCCCCCGAAAAGCTCCTTAAGGCTGACGGGATGCTCACAAAGATCGGATATCTCAAGACCCCGAACCACGAAAAGAGCATCGTGCTTCTGGAGTTTATGCTTGAGGACAAGCCCGGCAGCGTCACGGAAGTACTGCGACTCATAGATCGTTACGGCCTCAATATTTCATATATCAGCTCGCAGGAAAACGGCTCGGAGTACCAGGCTTTCAAGATGGGGCTTTTCGTGGACGACGAGAAGGTGCTCAAAGCATTTTTGTCGGAGACCGGTAAGCTCTGTGTTGTCCGCATGATTGATTATGATCATTCCGAAAACGTTTATGACAACTCGATCTTCTACCAATCGTTTGTTTCGGAATTGATGAAATGCCTTAACCTTCCTGAATCGATGCGTGACGAGCTTCTTGTTAATTCGAATCTTGTCATGCAGATCCTTGATGAGAAGGGGCTTTCGCCGTATAAGACCTTCGAGAGCATCAGCAGATTTGCGCATCTTCTCGCAGCCTGCAGAGGAGAGGCTTTTGCGCCCAGGATTACCCACCACAGGATCACGGATGTATCGGAGATCATCCTTATCGAGCCTGCATGCGGCAGCAACACTGCCATCATAAAAAGCAGGGATGAAGTTCTTTTTGTGGACTGCGGATATGCACTTTACCGCGCGGAGATGGAGAAGCTTTTGTCCGGGCTGTTGCCGGGATTTGAACGCATGTACAAAAAGGTTTATGTTACTCACGCAGATGTCGATCATTGCGGCCTGCTTCCGCTTTTCGACGAGATCATCGCGAGCGGGAGGACGAGGGAGTGCTTTGAACTCGAATATGCCGGCAAGGACGGCTTCAGGGAGCTCAATCCGCTTCATAAGCCTTATGTGTGTATCTGCAAGGCTTTGACGGGCTATTGTCCGCCAGATCCCGCGAGGGTTAATGTGCTGTGGGAGTCTCCTCAAACCCTTGAGAAACCTCTCACGCATGTCGGAAGCCTTGATGTCGGGGAACTTCATTTTGACGCATATGAGGGCATGGGTGGTCATCTAAAGGGTGAAACAGTCCTCATTGACCGAGATCACAGGATCGTTTTCTCGGGTGATATATACATTAATGTTCATGATCTGACAAAGGAACAGGCAAGATATAACCAATATGCCCCGGTACTTATGACCTCGGTTGACACCGATCCCGAGCTTTGTGCGGTTGAAAGACGCGCTATCATGGAACTCCTTGGAGACGGTAAGTGGGAAATCTTCGGGGCTCACGGCATGAAGAAACAGACGGGATGACCCGGGGGGGACGGGGGTTATGGGTCATTAAATATTTAAAACAATTTTAAGGGAGAGAAAAACATGAAATTAAAACTTGCGTCTGCGATCTTTGCGGTTCTTATCGCCATCGTCGGCTGCGTGCCGGTCAACACTTATGCCGCATCAAAAGCTGTAACCGTAACTACACAGAAGGAACTTGAAACGGCTTTAAAGAACGCCGGAAAGTCGACTATCGTGATCGAAGACGGTAAAACGGACAAATACACCGTTTCCAAAGGTAATTATTCGAAATCCACGTTGGTGATCAAAGCTGATGATATAAGCGTTGATGTAAAAAAAGGCGCCAAGATAGGCACACTGGTACTGACCGGTGACGATATTAATGTGTCTAATGCAGGTAAGATCTCAAAGATCAAGACAGATGCCGATTATCAGATCCCGTCCGACGACGCTGATAAGGACGAGCCTCAAAAGCCTTACAAAAAAACATCAAAGGTCGGTTATATAACCAAAGAAAGAACCAAGGTGGAATCCAAGTACATTATATTCGATATAGATCCCAATGTATATGTCGTTCCAAACCTGACGGAGATTGCCGATAAGATCTTTGAAACGATGGAAAAAGTAACGGGTCTTACGGTAAAGAACGGGAAGTATTATGACGGGAAGATCGTTTGTCATGTTAATCGCGAAGGTGCAAATGATGATCCGTATGAAACCCAGGGATGGGCGATGGGAACAGAAGATGAGTTCTGGATCACGCCGATTGACCTGTTTGTTGAAAGCGGGTATGCATTTACGCATGAACTCGGTCATTCTTTCAACCGGGACTTTGTCTCGGGTTTCGCGGGGACAGTCGCTGACGAAGGCTTTACTACATATACGGAGCTTAAGATATGTGAATATCTTGAGAAAAACGATCCGGACCTTGCTGCAATACTCGGCAGCCGCGAAACCGTAAAGGCCAATATGTGGATCTCTGATTATGATGCCATGTACGATCGATCTGTCGAATACTGGATGGATCACAGAGACGAAGCGGAAAAATTTTGCTCTAACAATCTTTATGGCATCGGATTCCGCTTGATGGGATTCCTTGAAGAAAAATACGGAAGCTATATCAAATGGTTTGATGAATTCGATAAGATAGCTTCTGCCGAGGCTGAGAAGAAAGATATGTATTCCATCGACAGCCTGCCGAAAGAGGAAGTACATAAGCTGTTCTCAAAAGCGTTAAAAACTACATATGAGAAGAGTGTTTTTGACGAGTTTTACAAATGGATGAAGAAAAACGAAGGCGGCAGATTGGACGAGGATCCCGAAGTTTATACAAATTTGTTTTCAAATGTAAGTGAATATACGATTTATCCCAAGTATTACCACTATAGCAATGCTACAACGATCGGCAGATTTGATCTTACGGAGTATAAAGATCTGATCGTTAATATTGCCCCCGCGGAATACTATTTGAGAGAGTATAAGGGCGAAGATACTTCAGCGCTCGTTCTGAATGTATCGAGTGGTGTAACTGTTGAAACATATGACAAAGACGGAAAAATGACGGGCAGGCATGAGGAGACGGTAATTCCGCTAAAAAATGTGGATTATGTGAAGCTCGTGGGAAAAGGAACAACAAAGTTCGCCATCACCGGATACAATATTTACGGATCGTATTGAGCAAAGCTTTATGCCGATGTTTCACCGGATCGGATTGAAAACGACGTAACGGTCACGCATTCTTTTTCGTGACTTTTATGCTTCTATGTGGTATCATTCTATGCAGTGCCCTGCAGGGCAAACATAAGAATCGAACACAGAGTTTTTATCAGGAGGCTACAAGGAAAGTTATGAAGATACTTGTACTTAATGCGGGAAGTTCTTCCCTCAAATACCAGCTCATCGACATGGAGAGCGAAAAGGTGCTCGCCAAAGGAAATGCCGACAGGATCGGTATCGAAGGATCCTTCTGCAAGCATAAGAAGGACGGAGGCGAGGAGATCGTTAAAAGCGTCATCCTCAAGGATCACAAGGATGCCATCGAGGTCATCATGTCGCTCCTCGTTGATGCTGAACAGGGCTGCATCAAGTCTATGGACGAGATCGGTGCCGTTGGTCACAGAGTAGTCGCATCGGGCGAGTACTTTAAGGAGCCCACTCTCGTTACCGAGGAATCCATCGAGAGACTTAAGAAGACATTCCCCCTCGGACCTCTTCATAATCCCGCTGCATACACCGGTGTTATGGCCTGCCGTGAGGTTATGCCCTCAACACCCATGGTTCTTGTTTTCGATACAAGCTTCCATCTTACGATGCCTGAAGTGGCATATCTCTACAACATCAAGTACGAGGACTACAAGCAGTACAGCGTAAGACGCTACGGCGCTCACGGAACAAGCCACAAGTTTGTTTCGGGCAAGGCTGCCGAGTACCTTGGCAAGGACCCTAAGGACCTCAACATCATCACATGCCACCTCGGCAACGGTTCTTCGATCAGTGCCGTTAAGGGCGGCAAGTGTGTGGACACATCCATGGGCTTCACACCCCTCGCAGGTGTCTGCATGGGCACACGTTCCGGTGATATCGACGCTTCGGCGGTTCAGTTCCTTGCAAACCAGAAGGGCATGGACATCAATCAGATCCTCACATACCTCAACAAGGAGTCGGGTCTTAAGGGACTTTCGGGCGGATTCTCAGACTTCCGCGACCTTCGCGAGAACGTTGAAAAAGGTGGCGAGACAGGCCGCAGAGCACAGCTCGCACTCGACAAGTTCGCTTATGACTGCAAGAAGTATGTCGGCGCATATATGGCAGTCCTCGGCAGAGTTGACTGCATCGTCTTCACGGCAGGTATCAGCGAGTGGAACGGATTCATCATCAATCAGATCCTTGAGGGACTTGAGCCCTACGGCATAAGCGTTGATAAGGAAAAGAACACCGATTCCTGCAAGGTGCCCGTAAAGGACATCACAGGCAAGGATTCAAAGGTCAAGATCCTTGTCATCCCCACAAACGAGGAGCTTGTCATCGCACGCGAGACCAAGGAAGTAGTTACAAAATAATATATTAAGGAGAATATCATGAGCTTTATAGATGAGATCAAGGCACGTGCCAGAAAAAACATCAAGACTATCGTCCTTCCCGAGGGTGAGGACCGCAGAGTGCTCGAAGCAGCTGCTACAACAATTAAAGAAGGAAATGCTAAGGTGGTTATCCTCGGCAAAGAGGCTGACATCAAGGAACTCGGAAAGGATCTCGATCTTTCCGCAGCAACCGTTATCGACCCCACAAAGTCGGACAAGCTTGACGCATATATCGACAAGCTTGTAGAACTTCGCGCAAAGAAGGGCATGACTCCCGAGGCTGCACGCGAGGCACTCACAACAGACAACACAACCTTCGCTGTCATGATGGTAAAGATGGGCGACGCCGACGGCGTTGTTTCCGGTGCTTGCCACTCTACAGCCAACACACTCCGTCCCTGCCTGCAGATCCTTAAGACTGCGCCCGGCGTGAAGTCTGCTTCGGCTTTCTTCCTTATGATCGTTCCGGACTGTGCTTACGGCGATGACGGCGTGTTCGTTTTCGCAGACTGCGGACTCAACCAGAACCCCGATCCCGAGCAGCTTGCTGAGATCGCAGGACTTTCTGCAAAGAGCTTCACGATGCTCACCGGCAAGGAAGCACGTGTTGCAATGCTTTCACACTCATCAAAGGGTTCTGCTAAGCATGACGACGTTACAAAGGTTACAGACGCTACAGCACTTGCAAAGGAAGCATATCCCGACATCCTTATCGACGGCGAGCTCCAGCTCGACGCTGCCATCGTTCCCGAGGTCGGCGCTTCGAAGGCTAAGGGATCACCTGTTGCAGGCAAGGCCAACGTCCTTGTATTCCCCGACCTTGACGCCGGAAACATCGGCTACAAGCTCGTTCAGCGTCTTGCCAAGGCAGAAGCTTACGGACCTGTTATGCAGGGTATCGCCGCTCCCGTCAACGACCTCTCGAGAGGCTGCTTCGCAGAGGATATCGTAGGAGTTATTGCGATCACTGCAGTACAGTGCGCGAACAACTGATGAACGCGGCTGCCCCGGCGTCCCGGGTGCGCGGCTCGTGACCGGTGAAGACGTTCACGAAATGATTTTGATCAACGGAATATAGGGAGGGTGAAGGATATTACCCTCCCTGCTTTTTTAGCGATAAACGAAGCAAAGGAACTTGACGATCATGAAACACAAGACACTTAAAAAGCTGGCCTGCTTTAGCGCTCTCATCCTTTTGACGAGCGCTCTTTCCGGCTGCTCCGGTGAGGAAGTGCCGAGGCTCAGCATCTCGTCTGAGGACGTTTCCGAGGACTACAGCATGGTTGATGTCGACTACGGTGATGTTGTGCTCGAGGAGACCATAAGCTGCCTCTACTCGCAGATCAACGAGGAAAATCTCGCGTTCAACATCGAAAAGAGAGAGCTCACCCACATCTACGTGACGGACGGCGACAAGGTCACGGCCGGACAGCTCGTTGCGAAGCTGAATGTGGACGATCTTGAGAAAAAGCTCCGTGACAATGAGGACCTCATAGCTCAGGACGAGCTCCTGATAGATGAGACCAACAAGCTCATCGATTACTACGAGGGGCTTCTTCGCGGGTCGATCGGGCTTAAGCGTCGCGAGGAGATCGAGTTCAAGGTTTCGAACGCTCGTCAGGAGCTCGACGTATATGAGAACGAAAAGAACGACTGCGAACGCGAGAACAACGAATTTGCCGATATCATAGAGAAGTCCAAGCTCTACGCAGGCATAGACGGAACAGTGAGCAACATCAACAAATCGCTCATCGGTACCAAGCCTTCGAAGGGTTCGACCGTCATGAGGATCATCAACACGGACCATTGTTCCTTTGTTTCGAGGGACAAGGAAGCACTCGTGTACTTCAAGGTCGGAGATCCCGTGAGGATCGACATCTCCGAGGAGAAGTCCTATAACGCCACGGTCATCGAGGTCGATACGGTCGGTGAGCGTGTCATCATGGATCTTGATGAACCCGACTACAGTATAAAGATGAGTACGCGAGGGACTATAAACATTGAGCTCGAGAGAGCGGACAACGTCCTGACGCTTCCCCGCGAGGCGGTACACACAACAGAGGATCTGACCTACGTCTACATCCTCACCGACAGCGGCGTCAGAGAACTCAAGGAGATCGAAGCGGGTCTTATGGGCACGAAGCTTGTGGAGATAAAGAGCGGACTGCTCCCGTACGAACAGGTCATCCTGAGGAAGACCAGGAGGTACTCATGAGACATAAAGACTTTCGTAAGGCCGGGTTCACGGCTCTGAAACGCGCTGTCGCGGCAACGCTTATCTGCACTTCTTTGACGGCACTCCTTACTTCGTGCTCCGAACCCGAAGAGAAGAAGGAACTGCTCGCGCCCGTCGTGTCGGCGGGTGAGATCGGTGTCTGCGAGCGCGGAGACATCGCGAAGCTGATGGTCAGGGATGCGCACGTCGAAGGAGACTACGAGGTACTCTCCTTCGATGAGGACGGCTACATCTTTGAAGTCTTTTCAAAGGTCGGCGACGAGGTCGGAAAAGGCGATGCCGTCGCAGCTCTCACAAGTGCCGATTTTATCGAGATCATGACCCTTGAAGAGGAGATCGAGGAGATCAAAAAAGAAAACGAAAAGCGCCGCAATTACCTCGAAGCCCAGGTCAAGCTCAAGGAAAAGAACGGCGAGAATGCCGAGGAGGAGCGCCTGACCTGCGAAAAGGAAGAAGCGCTCATGGACCTTAAGCTTTCACAGAAAGAAGCTCGTTACAAGAAGCTCAAGGACGAGGACATCGGCTACAACTATATCACGGCACCCGGAGACGGTCATGTCGTTGCGATAACATCCTCGGGCGAGGGCGCCTACATCACCGCGGGAACTCCCGTGGCGGCTGTGGCGACCGAGGACACCGGTATGTTTATCTCAGGTGCCTATATCCCCGAGAAGGAGGCTGTATTATACAACTCGTTCTACGCCATCATTAACGGAAAAGAATACCCGCTCAGCTATGAGCCTATCCCCAAGGAGAAGCTTGCCATGCTTTCGGCGGCGCAGCTGAGCCTCAAGAGCCGGTTTGATTTTGTGGAGGCACCGGGCGAAGAGGTCTCGATAGGAGACTATGCCGCCGTCATCATCGTAGCGGACAAGAAAGAGAACGTTCTGACGGTGCCCGTCAATTCGGTTTATACAGACAAAGACGGACGCTTCGTCTATGTCATCACAGAAGGTGACAAAAAGGAGAGGAGAGAAGTTGTGACAGGCCTCTCCGACGGAGCAAGGATCGAGGTGATCGAAGGTGTCACGGAAGGAGAGTGTGTCTATGTTGAAAACTAAGAAACGTCTGACGGCTCTCTTGCTCATCGTGGGACTCGCCGTGACGGCTGTGATCCCGTCGTCCCGGAGCGCGGTCTATGCCGAAGAAGGCGGCGTGTATGACGACCTCTATATGGAGGCGCTCACAAACACCACCGCGAAATCTCTATATAAGACCGAGACGGTCAGGAAAGGGACATTCAGTATCTACTACACGACCATGCCCCGTCCCGACTACGATGACTACTCATACCTCTACAACATGATCCCCGTGGGCGATGTTGAGTTCGTCAGCTACATGAGCAAGAAGGGAGACTGGCTTGAGGTCGGAGATCCGGTCTGCAAGATAGAGGTTAAGGTGGACGAAGCCAGGATAGCCGAGCTCGAGGGAGACATCCAAAAAGAAGAGGATATGCTCAATACCTACGCACAAACGTGTGAGGAGCTGCTCGACAAGTACGACAGGATGTACCAAAGCGGCGGCTCTGAGGCAGAACTCGCAAAGCTCCTCTACGATAGGCTTAAGCTTGAGTACGACGAGGAGATCAAGAAACGCAGGGAGTCGATAGATGCCCTCCAGAGCGAGTACGACGGTCTCAAGATGGCACAGGTCATGACAGAGATCCCCGCTACCGCACCCGGTTACGTACTGCATCTCGAGTCTTTCGTGAAAGGCAGGAGGATAGAGCCGTACGGTTTTGTGGGCGTGATGTACAGACCCGACGCGGCGACCGTCAAGGTCGAGGGCGGAAGTGATTACCTGCGCTACGGCTTGAATGCGCAGCTCGTCCAGAACGACGGCAAGGTGACCCGTACTGTGGACGGGATGGTCGTTACGAGCCTCGATTCGTCGCTTCCTCCTTCGCTTATAGGCAAAGCAACGGTCTTTGATTTCGGTGACAGGCTCAGGGAGTTCAATCCCCAGAAGGATGTGATCCTTAAGGTTGAAAGAGTGCACATGGAAAATGCGCTCATGGTGCCGAACAAGGCTGTTTACAACGATTCTCACGGCGACTACGTGCTCGTCAGTGTGAACGGCAAAAAGACGAGGAGGTACGTCCTCGTCGGCGGCAGCAATGACAATGACACATGGATCGTTAACGGTATCGGAGAAGGAGATTCCGTGATTATTAAATAAAGGCAGGTCACAAAGATGCTTCACCTTGTAATTCAAAGGATATTACATAAAAAATGGATGATAGCGTGCCTTATCATAGGCAATATCCTTCTCACGGCGATCGTTGCGGCGCATCCGCTCAACAGCGCTTCTTCGTCGCAGAGCATGCTCACCGAGGAATTCGAATCCGCGATGCGTGAGAATAACACCTATCCCATGATGATACACACGATCGGCAGGATCCGTAAGGACACAGGCAAAAAAGCGGCTGCCGAGATGCGAAAGCTCGCGAACAACATGGAAGAGACGATCGGGCTTCCGATCGCCGAGCAGTTCTGTTTCCGCAATATGATCGTTACCACGACCAAGTCGCTTATAGCGCACGACGGGATCTTTGCGGAAAACAAGCTTGCTCTTTCGTCGCTTTCCGACCTTAAGGACCATGTGAAGATCCTTTCGGGCAGGATGTACTCGGACAAAGCGGCAGACGACGGGTTTGTGGAGGTCATCATCAACCAATCCGTCATGGTCGAATTTGACCTTGTGGTCGGTGACGAGATCGTCTTCGAGGCGGTAAAGGATAAAAAAGGCAAGCCTGTCAAGGCGAGAGTGGTCGGTGTCTTCACCAATCTTCTCGAAGAAGACAATTACTGGTATCATCCTCCGACATTTTACTCCAAGGATCTGCTCATGGATGACGCTCTTTTTGATGAGATGTTCATGAGCGACGGTGCCAAGAAGAACCAGTTCGACGAGGAATTCATCATCCTCCCGGACTACAAGGCGGTCACTCCCGAGAAGGTCGATTCTATCATCTCGACGACGCAGTATCTCATGAGAGAGTATGACGACGTCTACCGCAAGGTGGAGACATCGAATTACATCTCTCTGCTCGAAGAGTTCAGAACCAAGAAGAAGCAGATCGACGTGATGCTCACGATCCTCGAGGTGCCCGTGATCCTGATGCTCCTCGCTTTCATCTTTATGATATCAAGGCAGATGCTCTCACTCGAAGAGGGAGAGGTCGCCATGCTCAAGAGCCGTGGCGCGAGCGGGTTCCAGATATTCAGGCTTTACCTGATGCAATCACTCGTTGTGTCGGGTGTGGGCATGGTATTCGGGCTCCCGCTCGGAGCTCTTATCACTGTTCTGCTCGGAAGGGCCGATGCCTTCCTGTCGTTCTCGGGCGGAAGGAACGTGGAACTCATATTTACATGGGATGCCGTGCTTTATGCTGTTGTTGCGGCGATCATGTCTGTGCTCATGACACTGCTCCCCGTCCTTAAAAAGGACAAGACGAGCATCGTGGCCGTAAAGAGACGCAGAAGCCGCCAAAATAAGCCTATATGGATGAAATTATATCTTGATATAATTATTACCGGTATCTCTTTATACGGTTACTATACATTCCTCAATGGTCAGGACGAGCTCCTTGTAAGAGTGCTTTCGGGCAAGGCACCCGATCCGCTGCTGTTCACGAGCGCGGCACTCTTTATCCTCGGCAGCGCGCTTATCTGCATCAGGATCCACAGGCTGCTCTTAAAGATCATCTACAGGTCGGGCAGGCAGAGGTGGAAGCCTGCGGCATATACGTCGCTGTTACAGCTCATCAGATCGGGGAATAAGCAGGTCTTCGTGATGGTATTCCTGATCCTCACCGTCTCCTTCGGTCTCTTCTACACCACGATAGCGAGGACGATAGTTGCCAACTCCGAGCGTAACGTCAGCTACATCGAAGGCGCCGACATCAGGCTCAAGGAGTACTGGATGAACAACACACGCCAGGGTCCCGGTCACTACTATGAGCCCGAATTCGCCAAGTACGGGTCTCTCGACTGCTCCGGCGCGGCAAAGGTTTATCTGAACAACAAGTCGATCTTCTTTATCGACAGCAGAAGGTTCGACACATCGATAATGGCCATAAACACGCAGGACTTCGGAAAGGCGGCTCCGCTTGAGGAAGGACTCCTGCCTCATGATTACTACGACTACCTGAACGTCCTGAGCCGTAATCCGGAAGCGGTGCTGCTTTCCTCGAACTTTAAGACGAGGTACAACCTCAAGATCGGGGATACGCTCACTGTCACGATCAATACCGGTATACAGAACGGTACCTATACGGACAACTTTACTGTCTACGGATTCTTTGACAGGTGGCCTTCGTACAGGGCGACCAAGATACTGGTCGGAAACGATAACTCTACGTCGGTTACGGACAACTTCATGATCGTGGCCAATCTTTCCGAGATCCAGAGCCTCACCGGGGTCATCCCGTACGAGGTCTGGATAAACATGGACGGCGAAACGGACGCCTTTTACGAATTTGCGGACAAGCTCGGCTTCAAGATCACGATGCTCGAGGACAGGGTTCAAAAGATTGAAAAGCTTCATGACGATCCTCTCTTCGCAGGCACGAGCGGAATCCTTACGATGAGCTTTATCACGATCCTCGTGATCTGCTCGATCGGATATCTCATGTACTGGAGTCTCTCGATAAGAGCCAGACAGCTGCAGTTCGGTATCTTCAGAGCCATGGGCGTGACATTCAGACAGATCACCGGCATGCTTGTGATCGAGCAGACTCTGACCGGACTCTACTGTATCATTGCCGGCCTGATCAGCGGATACATCGCGTCGATACTCTTCGTGCCGATGATCCAGATCGCATACCAGGGTGCCGACAACGTGCTCGACATGCAGCTCATCACGCAGCCCTCCGATGTGGTCGAGCTCGTGGCCGTGATCTTCGCGGTGTTCCTGATCTGCATGGGAGTGCTCATGCGCCAGATCTCGAGCATGAAGATTTCGCAAGCTCTTAAGCTTGGAGAGGACTAATAAATACGCGGCAGCCTCCGCGATGGAAGGATTTTATGAACATTTTACAAGCTCAGAACATAGTGCGCAGCTTCAAGCTCGGATCCGGCGAAAAGCTCGACGTACTCAAGGACATTACGGTGAACGTCCCGGAGAACACTCTCGCCATCCTGAAGGGTCCTTCGGGATCGGGCAAGACAACGCTTATGAACATCATGGGCGGGCTTGACGCCCCCAACAGCGGGACGATGCTCTTCGACGGCAAGGACATCTACTCCCGGAGCGCTACGGATATCGACGAACTGCGCCGCAAGGACTTCGGATTCGTCTTCCAGTCCGTGTCTCTCATCCCGATCATGACGGTTTATGAGAATGTCGAATTCTCACTCAGACTGTCGGGATTTGAGGGAGACCGCGCGGAGAGGGTCATGAGATGCCTCTCGCTTGTCGGACTTGATTCGAGGAGCGATCACATGCCTCAGGAGCTCTCCGGAGGTGAGCAGCAGCGTGTTGCGATAGCAAGAGCGATCGCTCATTCACCCCGTGTCATATTTGCCGATGAGCCTACGGCAGAGCTCGACAGCCAGACCGCGATCCACGTTGTGAGCCTTTTTAAGGAGCTTGTGGAGAGAGAGCACGTTACGATAGTCATGACAACGCACGACGTGAGCCTCATGTCGGCGGGTGATATCGTTTATTCGATCGAGAACGGAATGATCATCGAAAGTGAGTCATAAACATTTTAGGAGACTAACCGATGCAAGATACAGAGAATAATGCTATTGAAGAAAAAAGCGCTTCGGAGCCCATGATCATCGCGCAGAATCTTGTGAAGATCTACAAGACGCGTGATATCGAGGTACTTGCCCTCCAGGGACTCGATCTGACGGTTGAACGCGGTGAGCTGATGGCAGTCATCGGCAACAGCGGTTCGGGTAAATCGACGTTCCTCAACATGCTCGGCGGACTCGATACTCCGAGTGCGGGCAAGCTGTTCGTGGACGGACGCAATCTCTTCGAGATGACCGCACGGCAGAAGGAGATCTACAAGAGGGAGACGGTAGGGTTCGTATGGCAGAACAACGCGCGCAATCTTTTCCCTTACCTGAGCGCCATAGAGAACGTCATGACGCCCATGCTCCTGACGAAAGAGAAGAAGAGACGCGAGCGTGCCGAAGAGCTTCTCGATATCGTCGGGATGAGCCACAGAAAGAACAGCAGGCTCGGTGAGCTTTCGGGCGGTGAGCAGCAGAGAGTGGCTATAGCCATTGCGCTCGCAAACAATCCCAAGCTCCTGCTCGCGGACGAGCCCACGGGTTCGGTCGACAAGGACACTGCCGACAGGATCTTCGACATCTTCCGAAAGCTCAGTACCGAGATGGGAGTGACTGTCGTCATCGTTACTCATGACGTAAGGCTTTCAAAGAAGGTCAACAGAGTCGTGGCGATCCGGGACGGCAGGATAAGCAGCGAAAGAATACTAAGGGAGCAGTACAAGGATGTCTTTACTTCGGACAACATCTCGTGGGGTAACGAGGAAACACAGGATGAGTACGTGATCCTCGACAGGGCGGGACGCCTTCAGATCCCCGAGAAGCTCCTTAAAAAACTTGAGCTCAAAGACAACAAGGTTACGGTCGGTTTTGAGGAAGGCGTCCTCACGATCAGGAATCCAAAGTCCGAGGGAGAGGAAAAAGACACGGATATTGCTGAGTAAAAAGCAAAATAAAAGAGGCGACGCCCCTTATAAACGACTTGCCTTTTCAGTAAGCAATAGTTAAAATTATTACAACTGTTAAATAATTGACTGTTTTGTCGTAAAACAATCTGCCGGTGCGGCTTGTTCGGCAAAAGCTGTCTTTTTCGGACAGACAGCCCAAGAGGCACATTCGGCAAATGCACATAATGTCATACAGATCAGAGGAATATATGGCTAAGAAAGAAAGAAAAAAGAGGGTGCTTCCCTTATACCTGACAGCCGCGACGTGGCTTACGTGGTCACTGCTGCTGCCGCTTTATAAGGTGACCGATTACCTGATACTCTCCGGTATCTCCGCGGTGATGCTGCTGCTCGGGTACGCGGGCAAGGGCAAGGAGGAACCGGAAGAACTCGAAGCACCGAAAGAAGAAACGAACACCCCTAAAGAGACCGCCAAGGAGGAGACCGGGGTCCACAAGAGACCGCGCACCGGAGACAGTGCCATCGACAAGATGCTCGATGATGAGGAGATGGCGATCGCCGAGATGAAGCGACTCAACGAGGCGATCCCCGATGAGAAGCTCTCGCGTCAGATCGACCACTTAGAGGATGTCACATCAAAGATCGTTACCTACGTTGTGGAGCATCCCGCCAAGAAGACGCAGGTCCGCAGGTTCTTTAACTACTACCTGCCCACGACACTTAAGCTCTTAAATGCGTACGACAGGATGGACGAGGCCGGGATCTCGGGCATTAACATTGACGGGACAAAGGGCAAGGTCGAAGCCATGATGGACAAGGCGCTCGAAGCCTTCGACAGACAGCTCGATTCGCTCTACACAGATGAGGCGATGGACATCTCGTCCGATATAAGCGTTATGGAAAGCCTTCTCGCACAAGAGGGACTTGCCGGAGACGATGAGATAATCAAAAATTCAATGATCTAAGGAGAAGAGAAGATGACAGACAATCAGATACCTACATTGACACTTGATCCCACAACAGAGACACAGCAGGGTGGTCTTGCAGATCTCTCCGCAGCATCGATCGCGGCACCCGGTGCTCCGGACATCAGTCTTACTCTTGATGCCGGCGCACAGGCAGCTTCGACTCCGGCAGCTACGCAGGACGAGCGCGACAAGAACGCAGTCAAGATCGACGAGAGCATGCTCACCGAAGAGGAGAAGAAGGTCGTTGCCGACTTCGCCAAGCAGATTGACATCAAAGACTCCAATCAGGTAATGTCGTACGGCTCCGCAGCCCAGAAGCATATCGCCAATTTCTCGGAGAGTGCGCTCAAAAACGTCAAGACTCAGGATCTCGGCACGATCGGTGAGGCTCTTTCTTCGCTCGTTGTTCAGCTGCGGACCATGGACGAGCCCCAGAAGAAGGGCATCGCAGGCTGGTTCCAGAAGAGAAAGAGGGACATCGAGGAGCTTAAGGCTACATATGCCAAGGCAGAGGTCAATGTCGACAAGATCGTTGAAAAGCTCGAGGAGCATCAGGTCATCCTTATGAAGGACATCGCGACCTTCGACCAGATGTATGAGCTCAACCTCAAGTACTACAAGGAGCTCACGATGTACATCATCGCCGGCAAGAAGAAGCTTGAGGAGGTTCGCGCAGGCGAGCTTGAGGAACTTAAGGCCAAGGCAAAAGAGACAGGTACCCAGGAAGATGCTCAGAAGTACAATGACCTCGCCAACCTTTGCGAGAGATTTGACAAGAAGATCCACGATCTTGAGCTTACAAGGATGATCTCCATCCAGCTCGGACCTCAGACACGTCTGCTCCAGAACAACGACACCCTCATGGTTGAGAAGATCCAGTCCTCGATCGTCAACACGATCCCGCTCTGGAAGTCACAGATGGTACTCGCTCTCGGAATCGAGCACGGACGTCAGGCTACAGCGGCTCAGGCAGCCGTTACCGAGATGACCAACGACCTCTTAAAGCGCAACTCCGAAGCTCTCAAGATGGCTACCATCGACACAGCCAAGGAAGCAGAGCGTTCGATCGTCGATATCGAAACTCTCAAGATCACAAACGAGAACCTTATCAATACTCTTGATGAGGTCATGAGAATACAGAACGAAGGCCGTCAGAAGCGCAGGGAAGCCGAAGCAGAGCTCGGACGTATCGAGGGCGAGCTCAGACAGAAGCTGCTTGAACTTCGCGGCTGACATACAGACGGAGTAAGGGATGAAGTTTTTTAAGAAAATGGGCGTGGCTGTTGCTACGCTCGTGCTGGCGATAGCCGGCGCCGTGACGATCGGCAAGGTTCGCGAGTCCGGTTACACCGACCCCAATCCCTCGTCCATCCAGAGAGTCATGAAGGACTATCAGGACGAGGACGGCATGGCCGGCGTCACGGAGATGTGCAGGCAGTACGTTATCGACAATGCCGGTGTGATAAACACGTCAAGTGAGGACAGGATCGTCAATACCATTGCCAACATGGCTCTGCGTGATGACGGAGTTATCGCCGTAGCTACGGAGAATTTCGCCGAAGGCGCGGTACAGGCACCCGAGGACCTCAAGAAGACGGCCGAAAGGCTCTTCGACAGGATCGGCCTTCAAAATGACGAGGGGGCTGTCATGGTGCTCGATGTTCAGAGCAGGCAGTCCTACATGTACGATCCGAGCGGAAAGCTCTTTAACGACATGAGCGATGCCGAGATCCGCAGTATCAAGGCTGCTCTTCAGAAGGGCTTTGAGCTTGTCGACAAGGGCGACATGAACGGCATCGGAACAGGTATCGCCGACGCATATGACGTGGTGGCGAGACTTATCAGCGATCCTTCGGCTTTCCAGGACATGAACAATGCCTATGTGGTCGAAGAAGAGAACGGCGACGGCTTTAGTATCGTAGAGAAGACCGTGGACGGCGGTGTTTCGATAGTTTCGGGTATCACAAGAACGGTTACCGGTATCGCAAGGACCGCAGTAAGGATCGTGTCGGCGGTGATCGGCGGTATCCCGGTCATGGTGCTTGTGATCGGAGGTATAATCTTCCTGGTCGTAAGATCGAACAAGAAAAAGGGCAGACAGGGCGGACAAGCCGGACAGGGAGGTTTGGCAGGTCAGGGCGGACAGGGCGGCCGAGGTGCGCGTCCCGGGGCTCCCGGAGCCCCCGGAAGAGGACACAGAGGTCCCGTAAACGGCCGGAATCTGAGTCAGTCCGGAAACATAGACACAAGCAAGATCTCCACGGAAGGCTCGACATATCGCTGGTCGGCCAACAAGAACCCTTATTCGGGTCTTAACAAAGGCAGATCCGATCACGGTAATGCTCAAAGCTCAGGCAACAACGCACCGGGCGGTCAGGGACAGTTCGGCGGCAGCAAGGATATGAGCGGCTTCGTGTTCCCGAACGACTTCGGGAGTGGGGAGAGCAGTGATCAGGGAATCAATCGGACAAGATAGGATCATAAGCGGGTGACGGTGCAGACCGTTGCCCGTAGTATTTGGGAAGGGACACCACACATGAAATATTTGGTAACAGGTGCAGCCGGTTTTATAGGAACAAACTTTGTGTATCATATGCTTGAAAAGCACCCGTCGGATCTGATCGTAGGTATCGACAATCTTTCATACGCCGGCAACAAGAAGAACCTCACTAAAGCGCTTGAGAACAGTAATTTTGTTTTCAGAAAAGCGGACATCACCGATCAGGCGGAGATGTCGGAGCTCTTTAAGGAGTTCGGGTTTGACTATGTTGTGAACTTTGCGGCACAGACGCATGTTGACAGGTCGATCGAAGATCCCGGGATCTTTGTCAGGACAAACGTACTCGGCACACAGATCCTGCTTGACCTCGCAAGAGAGTTTGGGGTGAAGCGCTTCCATCAGATCGGTACGGATGAGGTGTACGGAGATCTTCCGCTCGAAGCAACGGACATGTTCTTCGTTGAGACGCTTCCTCTCAAGGCAAGCAGTCCTTACTCGGCATCAAAAGCGGCAGCAGATCTGCTCGCCATCTCATACTACAGAACATTCGGACTTCCGGTCACGGTGAGCCGCTGCAGCAATAACTACGGCCCCTACCAGTTCCCCGAGAAGCTCATACCGCTCATGCTCATAAATGCCCTGAGCGACAAAAGCCTCCCCGTGTACGGCGACGGCATGAACGTCAGGGACTGGCTCTACGTTGAGGATCACTGTGAAGCGGTCGACAACATCCTTCACAACGGTCGCGACGGTGAGATCTACAACGTCGGCGGACACAACGAGATGCATAATATAGACATTATAAAGATCATCCTTAAGGAACTCGGCAAACCCGAAAGCCTGATCACCTTTGTGAAGGACAGGAAGGGGCATGACCTTCGCTATGCGATCGACCCCACCAAGATACACGAGGAGCTTGGCTGGCTGCCGCAGACAAAGTTCGCCGACGGCATCAAGTCTACGATCAAGTGGTATCTCGACAACAAGGATTGGTGGGAAGAGATCGTCTCGGGCGAGTACCGTGAGTACTACAAGAAAATGTACGAGAACAGGTGATGACAAAGAACTGTCGGTTTACCTGTAATATTTTGACGAAATAAAACGATCGGGATAAGGAAAAGAAATAGGATCCTTTTTTATAAAATAGTACTTGCGTTTTTACGTCGCCTGCTATATAATGGCACATGTTGGTTGAACAAAGGGCTATCGCCAAACGGTAAGGCAACGGACTCTGACTCCGTCATTTCAAGGTTCGAATCCTTGTAGCCCTGCTTTAGGAACCGAAGTGCTTCGGTTCCTTTTGTTTTGTATAAAACATTGATCCGATTGTTAGGAGGAATTGCGCAATGGAGTGGTTTTTGGCGATCACATCGCTTGTTGCCGGAATAATTCTGGTTGCTAAGGGAGGAGACTTCTTTGTGGATGCCGCGAGCTGGATGGCTAAGGCTGCGGGTATCCCGACCTTTATCGTCGGCGCGACGATCGTAAGTCTCGCCACCACACTTCCGGAGATCATCGTCTCTGTGATGGCCGCTGTTGAAGGCAAGA
>JAEEGF011369966.1_pt1 | contig 18281 bp, 32 predicted proteins | sample 9134171 | NCBI WGS metagenome assembly JAEEGF01 (sample SAMN16246542, study PRJNA631951) | gut metagenome | biome: gut microbiome; feature: rumen; material: AP-attached | host: Bos | place: Iran: Karaj | collected 2018-10
GGGGTGCAGGCGGACAGACGTCTGAATACATCCGTCAGGGAAAAGTGCTTTGCTTGAACGAGTACGCCAAAAGTAACGATTGGGAAGGGCGGTTTATTGATTCCGCGATGTCAATCTGCCGCAATGGCGGTGATTTGTATTCCGTCCCGCTGGATTTGAGCGCCGTGACGCTGTGGTGCAACAAGAAATTGTTCGAATCAAACGGCCTCGCCTATCCGAAGACGTTTGAAGAATTGTTGGCCGTTTCTGCCGCCTTCCGCGCGAAAAAAGTCACGCCATTGGCGTTGGGCAACATGAAAAAATGGCCTGGTGCCTTCTATTTCTGCTATCTGGCGAACCGGTGCGGCGGGACGCAACTCTTCTTGGACGCCGCAGCGGGAAAGGATGGTGCGGCTTTCGACGATGCCGCGTTCATAACGGCCGGCAAGATGCTCCGCCAGTTGATTGACGCCAATGCTTTCTCTGTGGGATTCAACGCGTTAGAGGATGACGTGGCGCGGACGGCGTTCATCAACGGAAAGGCCGCTATGTATTTGACGGGCAGCTGGATCGTCGCTCGCGTGAAGGAGGAGAATCCAGATTTTATGGCGGACATGATTCCCGTTCCATTCCCGTCCGTTGCAGGAGGCAAAGGCGATTTGCGGACGGTTTTGGGCGGTGTCAACTGCGGTTTCGCGGTTTCCAGCGCATGCAAAGAACCGAAACTGGCGGTGGAACTCCTTGAGGCTCTGACAGATGCGCAAGTCGTCGGTGATTGGTGCAAGATCGGCCGCATTCCAGCCGTGAAGACGACGGCGGAGCAGAACGCGTTGCTTCCCGCGCCGACGCGGCTTGCGTTAGAGCTTCTGGACAAAGCAGATACGTTGCAACCGTACTATGATCAGTTCCTGCCTGCCCGCCTCGGCGTCGAGCATTCGAACACGACTCAGAATCTGTTCGCTGGCACGATGACTCCAGAGGAGGCTGCGAAGAAGATGGCGGAGACCGCCTGTTCGTTGAAAGGGAACTGACAAAATCGGCAGGCCGATTTGCAAAACGCGAAAAGCGGTGTAAAGTATAGCAACAGTTTTATTCGTGTCTCCATCGTCTAGTGGCCTAGGACAACGGGTTCTCATCCCGTCAACACCAGTTCGACTCTGGTTGGAGATGCCATCAGAGAGGCCTCTCAGGCATAGCCGGGGGGCTTTTTCTATGCCTAGATAATAAGATAATACCTCTTATGACCGGTTGCAAGTGGTCGTGAAAAACGTCACAAAAACGTCACACTTTCCCCGGTGTGACAACGTGTGACGTTTTTGTGACGTGTCCGGGACAAAAAAGGACACAAAAAAAGCCCCGAAAAACCGGATTTTCGCCAATTTTTCAGGGCTTGATTATTAATTTTTAATTAAATTATCGCCGTCTGGATGAAAGCCATGACGTCCCGTTTCTTGTAGCGGAGAAAGCGGGAGAAGCCCAGCGGCGGAAGCTCCCGTTTCCGCTTCCGGAGTCTTTCGACCGAAAGCCCCGTCATCTCCGAGACCTGCTTCGCCGTCAGGATCTCGTCGTCGTCGCCGTCCCTCGCCACCGCCTTCCTCTGCGCGGGCGTCATGGGATCCGCCTTGTCCATCGCCAGCAGCGTCTTGTATGTCTCCGTCTTCATTTTCCGCTCCTTTTCGCCTTCTTTTTGCTTCTTTTCATCTGCTTTTTGCTGTTTTTCGTCCGTTTTTTGATTCCGATGAACTCCTCCACCATGGGCGGATCGATGTACGGCCACTCATGGAAGGGGCACGGAGTCAGAAACAGCCATGTCGAAACAATAAACGCCATCATTCCGCAGCCTCCCCTCCTTCGATGACTTTCTGCATCGCCAGAAGGGCCTCGACCAGACCTTTGTCGGCTTCGGCCATGGCCGCCTCGTCGCCTTTCGTCGCCGCGATCTTGTAGGCCAGACGACGGCTCGCGGCCTCGTCCCTCCAGAGGGCGAGATCCATCAGGCGGCTTTTCATGCCCTCCTTCAGGCGCCGCAGCTCCTCCCGCAGCTCCTTCGCCTCGGCTTTCAGCGTCTTCCGCCGTTCCTTCCTGCCGGCCATCCGCTCGGCCAGCAGATCGATCTTCGTCTTCGGGGCTCCGATGCCCTTGATGCCCATCTCCTCCTGGAACCACAGAGACCAGCGGCGGGGGCCTTCCGCGTCGCCTTCCTTCTCAGCCTGGCGGATGCCCTTGCACAGCGTCAGCCATGCCTTCTGGAACCTCGACGACAGGCGCGAAAGCTTCAGGTCGCCCGGCTCGACGGCGACGCCCATGCCTTTAGCGAACGCCTTCTTCACCTCGATCGCCAGGATGCAGCGGATGCAGTAGCGCCTCCGGCCGAACTTCCCGTCCGGCCCCCGCGCGGCGGACAGCATGTACGTGTCCCCCGGGCTGATCGGGCATTCCCCGCAGCCGTCGCACGTGTACGGCTTCGCGGCCGTCCGGACGAGCGGCGTGAACATCGTCACGCCCGCCGTCCCCTTCATTTTCCGGTCGATGTCGCTCATGTTTCCTCCGTCAGCTTTTCGATTTTCCGTTTTATGTCCATCATTTCCGCGGCGTCCTCTTCATCCGCCATCATGGCCCAGTCTCCAATCTTGCCGCGGATGTCCTGCAAAAGATCCGCCATTTTTCCCGCGGCGCAGAGGGCCCGTCCGAGCTCCACGGCCTTCACCGGATCCTCTCGCCCCTCCTTCTGGACCTTCACGCTGATCCTTGCGCCGCCGTCCTCCAGCTCGCACCCGCCGCTCCATTCACGGTAGCCGATGATCTGCATCTTTTCTCTCCTTTAAAATAAAAGCATATCCGCCCCAGACATCCCGCTCGCTCCATCCGAGCGTCCGCCTGCTGAAGACACCCTGTTCCCATTTGCCGTTTGTCCGGATCAAGTAGGCGACGCCCCTGCTGCAAAATTCGTTGTTATGCAGGCATTCCTCCCGGATCAGCATCAGGACCTTTCCGACGCCATCGATGACGGTGGTCCTCATGTACATGGCCTGGCTGCTGTCCCTGGGATATTCCGCCAGCCAGTTCCGCTCCTGAACGGTCGAGCTGCGGATGCGGCAGACGATCCGGCGGCCGTTGTCGTTCAGGATCATCAGCCCGCCATGGATACGGCCGGCCAGCTTCGTCGTCGGAGAGAACTGGAAGTCGATGCGGAACTCCTCCGCGAACATGGCGGAACATGCCGCCATAATGACTATCAATAGAAATTTTTTCATGATTTTTTTCTCTTTTTAATCTGTTTTGCGGTCTTTTTATGCTGTCTGTTGTTCTGTTTCCTTTTCGGCTTCGGCTGCCGCGGGATCGCGTCGAGGATCTTCGTCAATTCCTTCGCGTTGTCGTCGCCCCACATGGGGATTTTCGTGTCCATTATGCGTTCACTCCTTTTATTTTGACTTTCAAGACATCCGCCAGCATGATCGGGCAGCATTTCACGTAATAGTTCCGGCTGATCTCGACGAGGGCATGGGGCCAGCAGGACAGGGGGCAGCCGTCAGGTCGATGCTTGAAACAGACGCCCATGACGTCGATGACGAAGTCGATGCAGCCGGAGACGGCGGTCGCCGGGATCACGCCGGGGAGGTAGTCGTAGCGGTGCCGCCTCAGCGTGACGGGCTCCTCGAAGATAACGTGGAGCCCGTGCGCCTCGATCGCGGCCTCCGTCTCCTCTATCAGCCGGTCGCAGACTTCGTCGTAAGCTGACATACGGCCTCCGCATTCAGAAATTCGTTGATGTAATGGCGGCAGCCCGCCTTGTCGTCGTCATCCGGGCAGGTCTTCCCTTTGTGGATGCAGAACTTGCATCTTTCGGGCCTCGGCATGTGCAGCTGGAAGATCGTGGCCAGCGTGTAGGTGTTCCGCGTCAGTCGCCGAAAGTTGGTGATTACATAGGGATCCGTCATTTGTCATCTCCCATGCAGCCATGCTTAAAGCAGAACCGCTTGCACTCGCACATCGGAATGACTTCAGCGCCAAGCCTCCAAAGCTCCGCGAAGTATTCCATAAGCTCTTCAGGCGTCGGATGCCTTCCGTCGTCCGAAGTAAATCCTTTTGCAAGCCGTTTGATTTCCCGTTTGTCGGTTTGTCCTTTGACGAACCGGCTAATGCAGAAGTGCATGTGAAGAATTGATCTTGTATGATTGTCACCGCACGGGATCCGATGACGCTCAGGTTTGATCTCGCATCTGGCGCAGTTATAAAGTTGTCCTGTGAATGGACATGTGCCGGTTTTTAACTGTTCAATCAATGAATCGTTCATTTTTTACGTTCCTATAACATCTCCGCCCAGCAGATGTTGTTTTTGCTGTACCATCCGCCGTTCTTTAGGCGGATCATTCGTTCGTTTCTAGCATCCACCGTGCGCCAGACAGGAGGAGTATCCGGCTCCATGTGGCTTGTCACTACGTCGAACGGAACGGCAAGGATCTTGTCGCCGACCTCGATGCGCCGCATCAGCTCCTCGCGTACCTTCTTTTCCGTCTTCTGCGTCTTCTGGTAGCCTTGCCGGCAATAAAAAGCGAGCTGTTTGGTCGAGAAACAGCCGAGATATTCTCCGACGTCTGCTTTTGCTTCAATTGCACGTTCGGCCGCGTCGCGGATGAATGTGTCCAGATCCCAATTCGTGCGGCAGATCGTCCGCTCCTTGTTAATATCGAATTCTTTGTGATCCTTCATTTTTTTTTTGCCTTTTTCTAGGTTTTACAGATCATTTATGTCTTCCTGGTAGTGTTCCGGATGGACGAGCTTGCTGACGTCGAGACTCGCGTAGCCGATGCCTTTGATGAAGTCGTCCACATAGTCGGAAAGCAGCTGCTCGCCGTCTTTGTGCAGTTCGACCGACAGATCCGAAAGAATCCGCGCCGCCATGTTCAGCTTCTCCATCCACTTCCCGTAGCCGGATTCCACATAGGCCTGGTCGTCGTCCGTCGAGAAAGGCTGGAGGAACAGCCCGCCGGCGTTGTGGTCGTCGATGTACACGTTCGCGAAGATCTTCCGCGGGTTGTTGTGGTAGAATTCCTTCATCTGCGGGAGGTTGTCGTTCACTTCATCCGGATGAAGCCCGCGGAGAGCCAGCCATGACATCGCCTCGTCCAGCTTTTCGCCTTCCCGCATGGTGTAGAGGATCCACTGGTCGCCCCGCTCCTGGATGTCGAGGATGTAGTTCACGGTGTTCCGGATCGGCTCGCCGATGCCCGGCCATTTGTTCTCGCAGATCGTCCCGTCGAAGTCGATGGCGTAAATTTTCGGTCTTTTTTCGCTCATTTTTTATTCCTTTTTACTGTTTTTTACTTCTATTTCCATCTGGACAAGATCCGCATGAGTCATCTTGTGCTTACCCCCCGGTGGCGTTTCCTCCACGTCGTCATGGCTGAAAACCTTCTGGACGATATAGCGTTTCCTTCGCATCTTTTCGGCTTCTATCCCGTCTCCGAAGCCGACCAGATAGGCCCCCAGCATGATGCCGGCAATAATGACGAGCGCCGCGATCGCATATACTGCCGTCATAACAGCCTCCTTTGTCTCTGTGCTTCGATGTCTTTCGCGACTTCAGCGTCTACCATGACTTCCAGCCGCTTTGCTTCCTCCAAAAATTTTCTGTCGCGGGAGCGGAAGTAGAACTTCTGATTCTCTCGCATCTTCTGCACTAGGTGAACGAATTCATTGTGCCGCGTCCTTAATTCTTCTAGTTCCGTCATTTTCTGTCTCCTTTGATTGCAAGACATTCCGTCTTGCCGCGATATTCCCTTGTCTCGATTCTCCAGCCTGCATCTCTAAATCTGTCATAGATTTCATGTGCATAAAAACTTATGATAACCTGTCCTTTCAATGCCAGGCATAAATCGACAAGTTGTCGATGCTCGTTTTCGCTTAACTCGAAAAAATACTTATGGTTCTCAGGATGCGTCCTGCTATGCTGTACATATGGCGGATCAAGATAGAACAACGTGTCAGGGCGGTCATATTTCCGTATGCAGTCGAAGGCGTCCATGTTGTGGATTATCACACCATGGATCCTTTCAATGAAAAACTGCAGTTTTTCAGGGTATCTGACGAAATAATGCGCCGGGATTCCTCCTTTTCGCCAGGCGTCCGCCCTGAATCCAGGAACGGGATTGCTTATGTTGCAGCTATCCGCGAAAAATCCCATCATCGAACGGCAGATCAGCCGCCTTGCACGTTCTACTGGATCATCCGTGATTTCATAAGCCAGTTTATATTCATCCAAAGCGTAAGGAGTCAGCATTAACATTTCAATTAATCTGCTGCTTTTCTTTTCATCACGGAGGACTTGAAACAGATTGACGATCTCCATGCTTTTGTCATTAAGCACTTCCGCATAGCTCCGTTCCTTTTTGAAAAGGACGGAGGCGGCCCCGCAGAAAGGCTCCACGTATGTCCGATGCGGTTTGAAAAACGATACGATCCATGGAGACAAATGACATTTGCCTCCGTAATATCTCATTAATGAAATCATCCTTTTATTCCTTTCAGTTCGTCTGCCTTGTTCTTCATCCACGCGGCGGCCTTCAGCCATCTGACCGCCATCCGCTCCATCTCCGTCCGCGGATCGTTGGAGCAGCACATGGCGCCGAGGCGCGCCAGCTCGGCCGCCGTGTCCACCAGCTGGTTCGCCAGCCTGTATTTTTCCTCGCTCGTCATTCTTCAGGATCCTCTGTATTTTTCTGCAAGAAGGCGCAATGTTTTCCGAATTTGCAGTTATTTACAAGTTTTGTCGCTACATAATAACCGAAAAACAGACATTTAAATCCGAATCTGCAATGGTCGCCAAACTTGCAATGATTAATAAACATGCAATAACTGCCAAAATAGCAATATCCGCAAAATTCGCAACCATCACCAAAGTTACAACAGTCTTTAAATATGCAACCTTCATCAAATTCGCATCGTTCGCCAAAATAGCAAAAAGCACCAAAATTACAATAACCATTGAACTTGCACAAATTACCGAAATGACAGTAATCACCAAACTGGCAACGTTCATTGAATTTGCATTGATTTCCAAAATAGCAGTGATTATCGAACTTACAGCAGCCATTAAATTCGCAAAAATTGCCGAATCTTTTAAATCCATTTTCATCGACAGGCCATACATTAATATCAGCCTGTGTTAAAATCGTTTTTTGCATCATGTCATTTTCCTCCGCCGTCATTCCTCCATCTCCTCCGCTATTATCTCCGCGTAGCTTTCGCCGCTCACCCACATGCGCTGGATGCGTTCGTCCGCCAGCTGGTTGTCGTCCTTCCAGTAGCCCGCCTTCGTCATCTCGTCCTCCAGCAGTTTCAGCAGGTTCACGCCGTCGGGCTTCGTGGTCTTGTATCTTCCGACCCGTCTCTTGTCGTTGGTATGGTATTTCAGCCGCACATACAGCCCCACGGCCCCCGCCATCGGCTTCGCCGGCCGATAAGGCTCGACCAGCGCCCGCCACGCCGCCCTGGCGTAGCGGAGCCCCTGCGTCGGATGCGTGGACTTGCCGCCGCCCGTCTTCCTCTGCTGCGGAGTGCTGCCTGGTATGTCGAACGGCGTGTCTATTATGATCTTCATTCTTTCCTCCTTACGATTGAATCCTTAATCACGAACGTCTTCAGCTTTTGCGCCATCGAATAGATTTCCTTGACGCTCACCCGCATGTCCTCCGCCATGGCCTGAGCCGTGACGTCTCCGCCTCTCGCGGCCAGCGTGTCGAATATCAGCGAGAACTCCGCGCCCATGGCCTCCAGCTTCTCTTTCTTGGTCGGGCCCTTGCGCCTTCGTATATTTTCTTCGCCTTCGGACAGGACGTCTTTCAGCATGCCCGTCGTATCGGCTTCATGGCACGGCCATCTGAACCAGATGTCCTTCGGCTTGAATCCCGGGAATTCGCGGAGGATCCCGTCGATCCTCCAGCCGGTCGCCGACTCTGCGGCCGCCATGGCCCTGTCGAACGCCTCGTTGAATCCCGGCTCCTTCGAGAACCACTCCGCGATCTTGGAGGGGATGAGCGCGTCGTCCTGCGAGATGATCGTCCGCCAGTTAGGCTTCAGCCTGTCCAGTTCGACATACAGCGCGTCGCATGCAAGACGGTCGGTGACAGCCTTGCGCCGCCCTTCGTCCAGGGGGAGCGCGATCATGTCGATCAGGGCGTCCGGATCACGAGCGAAAACGCCGGAACCGGAGGCGCGGTCCTGCGCCTTCTTCATTCCTTGCTCGCCTTTCGAGTGGTGGTGGCAATACGCGACGGCCGCTCCGGTGCCTGCCGCGATGCGGTCGAAAAAGTTGCAGAACGCGGCCATGGATGCCGCGTCGTTTTCATCGCCCGTTATAACTTTGTATATCGGGTCGATAATAATGATCGTGTAGCCCTTGTCCCGCGACCGCCTGATCAGCTTGTCGCAGAGCTTCCCGAGCGGTTCGGACCGTCCGCGGAGGTTCCAAATGTCGAGCCTTCCGCGCGAATACTTCCAGCCTTTGGCGGCATAAAGGTCGTGGAGCCTGTTCTTGCAGCTGGATGCGTCCAGCTCCAGATTGATATAGAGGGCGCGCCCTTCCGCGCATTTCCATCCCAGCCACTCGCGACCTTCGGCGACGGCCATGGCCAGTTCCATGAGCAGGTAGCTTTTGCCGGCTTTCGACGGTCCGGAAAGCAGCATCTTGTGGCCTTTGCGGAGCACGCCGCCGATGATCTCGTCCGCCAGCGGCGGCGGATTGTCGATGAACGCGTCCGCAGCCTCGATGTCCGGCAGATCATCTTTTGACTCTTCGATAAAATCGACCCATTCCTGCCATGTCGCCTTCCCGCAGTCTGTTTTCAGAAGACGTTGCCGTCCTTTCCCGCGATCCACGCCAGGGAGGCGGGAATAGCGGGACGGGTTGCGGTTCTGCTTGTCCAATGGAATTCCGTTTTCCTTGCAGGTCTTGAAGAGGTAGTCCACTTTCTTGCGGTACTCTTCCTCCGTCCGTGCATCCACTTTTACGATGGCGTGGACGCTCTTGCTTCCGGAAAAAATCACCGCCGCGCATGGAAGCTCCAATTTTAGGATCATCGCATATTGCTCCTCCGGTGATCGATCATCGCATTCGATCAAGGCATGGCGCCATGCGGCGACCGACTTGTCGCTTCCACCGTCGTCCAGCATGGGGTTGATCCGGACGAAAACGCCGCCCTCGTGGTTGTAGTCGCCGATCACGTCGGACACGTCGCGGCCTTTCGCAAGCCGCTCCGTCAGGTAGTCCACCGGGAACAGGTCGCCCCGGTTGACCGGCTTCCACCGCCCGTCCTCCGCCTGGAAGACCTTCTTCCCCAGCGACACCTGCTCGCCGGGCTTGAAGATCGCCACCAGGTAGTCCAGCATCTCCTTCGACGGGTTCCAGTCGTCCGTGGGGGACGGCAGATCGACCGGCGTGATGTACTCGGGCCGCACGACGGGGCCCGCCGTCTTCCCGCCGATGGCGGGGAGCTCGTCGTCCCAGTCGTAGGCCGTCACGGGGCCTTCCGGACGGGAGTGCCGCTCCGCCGGGTCGAAGCCATGCGACCGCGCGATCTCCACCGCCGTGCCGATGCGTACCTCCTTGCCGCCGCTTCTTCCGAATCCGCGCCACTTGCGATCGCATTCGCCTTCGTGATAGCGTTCCATGTCGTGACGGCTCCACGCGTCCCAGTCGGAACACGACCCGCCCTCCGCCTTCGCCGCCATCCCGATCTGGAGCCATTCCTCATAATTAAGAACCGACGGCGGAAGGGCCGCGTAGATTCTGGACAGCGTGTCAAGCGCGTCACTGTTCATGGCTTGTATTCCCTTATGTTAATGGCCGCCGGAACTCTCCAGGAGTTTCCGGCGATCCGGTCGATCAATGTTTTAGCCTGGTCGAATTTCCATGTCCCCACGTCGCGGAAGCCGTACTTTTCGAGACAGCGTATTTGCCGCGGCGTCGTCATGTCCTCCGCCCGCCGTTTTTTCAGAATGCCCAGGATGCGGGACGCGTGCCCCATGCAGGTGATCTCGTCGGGGAAGATCCCCGCCTTTTCAAGGGCGTCTTTCTGCGCTTTCGTGACCGGGGCGAGCTGCCACAGCTGGGTCTCGTCCGGAACGAAAGCCGTCGCCGCCTTGTCGATGCTGTATTCGAACTGGAGCGGATCGACAAGCTGTCGCTGACGCTTCCGCTGTTTCTCCAGTTCCTTCCTAAGGGCTTCCTCCCGCTCTTCGCGGGCGGTGCTTTCCGCGGCTTCCTCCGCCTCCAGAAGATCCCGCCCGCCTTCCTCCTGCGTTTCCTCCGCCATGATCTCGCTGATCCGCTCGGCGAGGTCCGGATTTTTCGCGACCAGATGGCACGGCCGGACAAGATCATGCTTTTCAGACATCCACAGGAAGTCCAGCAGCAGGACGTCCTTTTTGCCCGGGAATAACCGTGTGCCTCGCCCCACCATCTGGACGTACAGGCTCCGGATCTTTGTCGGACGAAGCACGCAGACGCAGTCCGCGGAGGGCTCGTCCCAGCCTTCGGTCAGAAGCATGCTGTTGCAGAGCACGGATCCGGGCCCCGCATTATGGAACCATTCGAGCGTCTCCGCCCGGTCGTCGGACTCGCCGTTCACTTCCCGGGCGTCCAGCCCCCTTGCGCGGCACAGGTCGCGGAAGAGCTGGGACGTCGCGATCAACGGCAGGAAGGCGACCGTCTTGCGGTCGCTCGCGTTTTCCTTCAGCTGGTCGGCGATGTCCTCCAGATATGGCGTGATCGCGCTCGCGCAGTCGTTCAGCGTGTAGTCTCCGGACTGTGTCCGGGAGACCGTCATCCTGACAGGAAGCGTCAGCGCGCGGATGCGGCACAACCAGCCGTCGGTGATCGCCTTCGACAAGGTCATTTCATAACTGACGGTCTTGTAGAATTCGCCCAGGTTTCGCTTGTCGCCGCGGTCGGCCGTGGCGGTCACGCCGAGCACCTTGGCGTTGAAATAGTTCAGCACCCGCATGTATGACGCGGCCAGCGTGTGATGGGCCTCATCTACGATGATGTGGGTGAAGTCGTCCTGGCTGAATTTAGCCAGGCGTTTCTCGTTGAAGCTCTGGACGGATCCGACGACGATGTTGCACCAGGAATCGATCGTCGTGGATTCCGCCTTCTCCAGCTCCGGCCGGATGCCGGTCACGGATTCGAATTTGTCCTGCGCCTGTTCCAGCAATTCCGCCCGGTGTGCGAGGATCAGGACGCGGCCGCCATGCCGCAGGGCCTCCTCGCCGATCTTGCAGAAAACGACTGTCTTTCCCGTTCCCGTCGGCAGAATCAGAAGCGTCTTGTCAACGCCGTCCTCCCAGCTTTCGAGGACGTTTCTCACGGCCTCCGCCTGGTATGGCCTTAATTGGATGTGTCCTGTCATGGTATTCATTGGCAAGCCTCCCCTGCATGGCGCCGTCCAGCCTATACCGCCGCCAGCACAACGCGCACACTGGCGACATCGTGCCGGGAAGATACCATAATTCGGACTGGCGCCCGCACAGTTCGCACTTTCCCTCCATCCTAGAACACCTCGTCGTCTTCCGGAATGTCGGAAGCCGAGACAGGCTTGTCGATGAATTTCTCGACTTCGTTGAAGGTCTTGTCCTCGTAAGTGCGCTGCTTGATCTTCGCGCGACCTTCCGAGCCGATGACGCGGTTCCATTCGGGGCGGAACGGCTTCTCGTCCGGAGAATCGAAGCCGATCGCGCGGAAAAACGCCTTCACCTTCCAGATGGCGTTACTGACAAGATAGAGATTCTCGAAGCATCCGCCCTTGACGCCGTCCGGGCCGTCGAGCTCCAGCGTCAGCTTGACGCCGTTCACGGGACGGCCTGCGGCTTCCGCCATCTTCCCCTTCGTCGTCGTCGTCCGCTGGTAGTCCTTGACGTGGAAGACGTACTCTCCGGGAGGCAGAAGCTCCCGTCCGCCCGGTTCGTTCACAGGCAGTTCTTCGTCGAAATCGTATGCGATCACTTTATTGTCGGCCATGACTATGCTCCTTTTCTCTTGTTAATGAAACTGGCGATCTTGTCGGCGCCCACGAGGATGCGTTCCAAGTCCGCCCGGTTGAAATTGCAGAGAGGCGTGCCGGCGGGGCGGATGCCCTTCGCCGTCGTCGCGATTTCGAGGTCCTTCATGGAAAAACCACAGGCCGTCATCCAGTCTTCGACTTTCCGGATCAGCTCCTTCTGCCCCTCGAACGCCTCGGCATCCGACGGGACATTGCAGCCGACATTTTCATGGACTTCGTCATCCGCCGTCACGACATCCTTCGGCGGCTCTTCCTTCTTCACACCGAGATCCGCCGGCGAATTGCTCCGCGGCTCCTCAGCCTTCGGCACCGGCCGGGACGCCGTCGGAGGCGTCACCGTGACCGCTCCCGCGTAGATCGCGGAAAGAATCGCCTTCACGCCCTTGTCGTCCAGCGTGAATTTGTCCGGAAGATCCGCCCGGCTTTTTGCATCCCAGTAGGGGGTATGGTTCGTACAGACGACGCGCTGGCCGCCCGTCGCCTTGACCTGCTTGTCAACCGTGACCGTCTGGATGTCATACCGCAAAAAGAAGAGGAAATCGCACCATTCCTTGAGAATCTGCGCGGGCTTCACCGGCATCTTCATTTCATAATGGTCGTATTTCCCGGTATCTTCCGGGAGATCGACCTTGCGCTGCCATGCGTGGGCGATGAACACGACGCCCATGCCCGTCTTCGACTGGAAGCGGTTCACCTTTTCGAGGAATTCGCCGAGCTTCTCGCGGACCATGACGTAGCCTTTTCCGAAGTCCCATTGCTCGATGCTCTTCTTGTTGTTCTCGACACAGACGTCGTGCTCCAGAAGAAGCTCCATATAGTCCGCCGTATCGATCACGACTGTCTTGAAGCCCTGCGGATCCTTCAGCAGTTCGGAAAACACCGAGCTGACCTGCAGGAACGAAACAGCATCACCAAGATCCACGCGGGCGACATCCATGCGGCTCGTCCCGCGCTCCAGATCGATGAAGAGCGGCGAGGGAAACTTCGACGCCAGCGTGCTCTTCCCGATGCCTTCCTGGCCATAGATCACGACCTTCGGGGCGACTGCCCGCACTCCTTGAATAATATTCATTTTGCCTCCTTTTTAAAAATCCTCGTCATCGTCAACCGCCGGCGGAGTCTTGACGATCTCCGGCGCCGGCGGCTCGTCCCATTCGGACGCGCCTTTTACCGTGCCGTCCTCGATCACGATCGTGCATTCCCCGCCGTCGCTGACGCGCGTGCCGATCACCTGCAGGCCCTCGGCCTCCGCCCATCCCGCGAATTCGCGGAGTTCCTTCAAGTCAAAAGACTCCAGTCTGTCAACCAAAACGAAACCGCACTCCGGCTTCATCGCCCGGCAGACCGCCGCGGAGACCTTCATCTGCTCGGCCGTGGACATGCAGTCCCACTTCCGGCCGCCGTACACCAGCTCGCCGTCCTCGACCGACAGGCCGGCCAGCGGCATCTTCACCGACTTCAGGAGGGCCATGCGGCGGGACCGCACGTCCTCGACCTTCGCCGTCAGCGCCATGACCTCCTCCTGCGCGTGCTTCGCCTCGTCCAGGGCGGCCGCCTTGTCGAGGTTCTGGCGAACCTTGACGTTGATCTCCTCCAGCTCGTCCAGCTTCTTCTGGATCGATGCCGTGTCCTGGTCCGGGGAGATGGTCACGGAAGACGCCACGTTGTAGTCATGGTACGCATTGGAGACGCGCTTCTTCTGGACGTCGATCTGCTCCTGCAGTTCGCTCAGGCGCTGCTCCATCATGCGGAGCCGACCTTCCTCCGTGTCGTAGTCGTCCTTCAGCTTTTTGATATTGTCGCGGAGCGCCTTCTGGCGGGCGTTGAAGGCCAGCGTCTCCGTCATCTCCCGCGTCAGCTCTGCGGAGTTCAGCGGCTCTTCCGGGACGTCCGGATGCTCCGGGAGGCTTTCGGCGTACTTTTTCTTTTTGTCCGCCTCGCGTCCGGACAGCGTCCGCTCCTCATACCATTTCCGCTCCTCCTGGTCCAGGGCGGCCAGCTGGTCTCCGACGCCGAGCACGTCCAGCAATGCGCGCGCCTTGTCCGCGGTCTTCGCCTGCATGAACGCCGGCAGGTTCAGGGCGAACGCCCCGACGAACGTGTCCAGCAGTTTCTGGCCGCCTTTCCGGCCGTCCGGATCCGTCACCTTCAGCGCCGCGTTCTTGCCTTCCCGGACGACCACCAGGCCGTTCGACAGCCTGATCTCCATGCGGGCGGGGTTCAGCCCCTCGGAATTCTGCAGGTCGGTGGGGCGGAATTTCTCGCCCCCCAGCGCGTAGCAGATCCCGTCCAGGACGGACGTCTTGCCCGCGCGGTTCCCGCCGCCGATCACGGTCAGTCCGTTCTCGGTCGGCTCCAGCCGCACCATGCGGACCTTTTTCACGTTTTCGAGCTCCAGGCTCGTGATCTTTACCGCATCGCTCATTTTGCGCCTCCCTTGAACCGCTTCGCCAGTTCCTTCATCTGGGCGCCGCTCAGACGGTACTCATACCACCAGCGGTCCTTCTTCTCCGGATCGCAGACGCGCTCGCCCGTCGGGCGGGGCACCAGCTTCCCGATCGCCGTCTGAATGGTGGAGCGGCTTTTCCCGAACTTCTCGGCCAGCGCCTTGATCGTCCACGTCTTCTTCACGGGCTGGTCCGCCGGCTTGTCCTCCGGCTTCGCGGCGCCTTCCGTGTGCTTCTTGCAGGGGCAGGACCCCGCAAGCCAGTCGATGAGCTTCTCGCGGCATTCGGGGCAGAGGTCGAAATACTCCTCCGGAGCGGAGCCGACGCCGTCGATGTACAGCTCCAGGGCCTCTTCCTCTTTCAGTTCCTTGCCGCACTTGTCACAGATCGTTTTCTTCATGTTTTCTTTCCTTCTTTTTATATGGTTGCCACTATCCTCGCCTCACGCGAGAGAAAAAACCGCTCGTCCCGTCCGACGCGCAGCGTGAAGCTGTTCATGCTGCCTTGCAGCAGCGTCCCGCGGATCCGCCAGAGGCCGAACTCCACCTCGACTTCCTTCCCGACCATCGACTTCAGCCGCCGCTCCTCCGCCACCATGTCCTTCACGGGGCCTTCCGGAACAGACGAGAGCCAGTCCCCGTCGTCCTCCTCCGCGTTGATCTTCGCCTCCCATCTGGCCCGGGCCTCCTCCCTGGCCTTCTCCCAGTCATCGTAGAGCCCGGCGATCTTCGCGTCGTCCCGCAGGTCCTCCGGAAGAAGCCAGAAGACGACGTCCCGCCCGCCCCCGTCCTCCTCCGCGCCGATGTCCCGCAGGAACGGGGCGACCTTGTACTCGCTGTGCTTCAGCAGCTTCGTAAAGTACGACGTCGGCTTCCAGCCCTCCCGGTATTTCCTCGCGGACCTCGTCAGGACGTCCGCCGGATCGACCGCGAAGACCTTCATGCCGTCGCGGCTCCCGCAGGGGGCGACGCCCATGCGCTTCAGCCGCCACGAGACGGCCGCGTAGGAGACGCCCAGCTCGGCGGAGAGCTCCGACAATGTCATCGGCCGCTCAGTCATCGTCCAGCTCCAGCTTCTTCAAGGCGTCCCGGAGCTCGTCGCTCAGGATCGCCTCGCCGTCAACCATGACGCCGTCCCAGAATTCACCGGGATCTCCCTCCGCCCTGACGAGCACCTTCCCGCCGCCCTTGCGGCTGATCTCCTGGACGTCCTCGTCGTGGAAGACCTTCACGTCGGCCGTCGCCTCCTCGTCGATCTTGCCGTCCTTCTTTCGTTTAGCTATTATGCAGATGATCATTTTCCTTTTCCCTTTTGTGAATAAATTTTCATGCCATCCACGATGACAAGGTCGAACGGCCCGAAGCCGCCGCCTTTGCCAGTTAAAAACAAACTCAAGCCGGCGTAGTCGATGGCTTGTTCCGAATAGATCTGAATCGTTTCTGCATTGTCCTCTATCGGGAAGCAGGGCTGGCCATCCTCCGTTCGTTTTGCCTTGATGCAGATGATCATCTTTTCGCCTCCATGATGACGCCGGCGGCCATCACGATCGGCCAGCCGAGCATGTTTCCGAAAAGCAGGGCGCCGAGAAAGATTTCAACAACGAGTTCCATTTGCCGCCTCCTTTGGCTTGACGACCGTCACGGCGACCGCGCGGCCGTTCATGATGTGGATGTGGTGCGTGTGCTTCATTTTACCACCCCCGACTGCTTTTTCTGCTCTTTCCTGAAATGATCGTAGGCGATCTGGAAGCCGAGAGAGAAGATGCTGCCGAGCGAGTCCATGCTCGCCTCGTGCCCTTGCTTCGCGCCTTTGTGCAGCTCGATCTCGACCGTCTTGTCCGCCGTCTTCTTGATGGTCACGAGGATGCAGCCTTCCAGCTCGTCCTCGCGCGTCAGCTGGTCCAGCAGCTTCCGGTAGGGATCCTCCTGCCCGTCCCTGTAGATTCTTGTCAATGGCATTTTTTTCGTCTCCTGTTTATTTTTACTTCTCGCACAAGCAGCTTACATTGTATAAACAGCTTGCAGCAGACAATTCCCCAGAAAAGGCCCCACAGGAGCCATACGGCACTATCTGAATCCATGAAGAAAACCTCCATACTTCTTTTGTCGGACGCCGTCCTCGGCATGTTCGGGACGGTCGCCTACCTGTTGAAAGATCTGGCCGCACATCCCCAGATTATCTTCGGATGCGTCGGCTTCTCCCTCGGCTGGCTTTTTTGCAGCCTGGTGCTCTTCCTGCTCGTGGCCGATTTCGACAAGGAAAGGGCAAAGGCGAGAAAAGCCGCCATTCTCAGACGGCAGAACCGCAAACTTCGCCGGATAGCCTATTTCACTTTGCCATGGCAGGACGAGTTCGGTTTCCTGATCGATCAGAAAGGCCGAAGGCTTTGTCCGGCCTGCTGGCGGCACAAACGGAAAGTCCGTCTGACGCTCGCCGGATACTGCCCGGTCTGCGGCTGTATCATAAGGGAATAAAATCAAAAAAGCCCCGCTTTCCGCTATTCGTAGCCCGCCCCGTGTCATGAACCACGGGCGGGGCCTGGCCGGGTCTGTCTTCCCCCCCGTCCCGATGGGAGGGCGGGGGGTCCCCGTCGGACGGCATTCGCGGCCTACCGCTACCCGAGCCGGGGTGCCGTGTCGTGCTACCAGTCGTCCGCCTCGGCCTCGGCCTTCAGCTCGGCGAGGAACTTTCGCGCGTCGTCCTCGACCTTGAACCGCGGGAGGGAGGCCTCGCAGAAAGCCTTCTGTTCGTCGCCTTCCAGCGTGTCCGCCTTGGCCATGTAGAGCCTTCTCAGCTCGGCCATCCATTCGGAGTGTGTCCACTTGTCGTCCTTCGGCTGCTCCTTCGGCTTCGGCTCGGCGGCCTTGCGCTCCTGACGTTCGGCGCGCTCGGCCCTCCGAGCGGCACGGCGCTCTGATTTGTCTGCGCTCCAGCGGCCGCCAACGCGGAACGGGTCGTGCGTCATGTCGTCGATAATCATCTGCGAGATAATTTGCGTAAACGACAGACCCGTCTTCTCCTTGACGGCGTTCAGGTAGGGCGTGACCGCCGCCGCGCATTGGTGTGTAAGCCTTATGTTTCTGTTCATATTATTACACGTGTAATATTAAAAGGTAAAAAAATTATTTGCCTTCTAAAATTTTTTTAACGGCTTCGGCCATCAATTTCTTGACTGTTGTCTTTTCTTTGACGGCCTTGATTTTCAGCTTGTCCATGTCCTCTTCTTCGAGGACGACAGTGTAGGGTTTTTCAGCCATTCTTACCTCCTTATTTTATTAAATCATAATTATAAAGGGCACGTGACTCCGCGCCCCGTGGTTGAAATGGGCCTCCCGCCCCGCCGTTCGTGTTTGTGCAGGTCGTAGGGCTTGCGTCGCAGTTTCAGTAGATGCGAGGCGGGAGGCCGAAAAAATGCGAGCCGTGCCGTCGTCTGTGTGTGTGACATAACCGAGAAGCGGTTAAGGTGGTAGTTTTAGAGGGTCACGGCACGACCCGCGAAAAAATGGCAGGTGGGCGGTGCTCAATGCGTTCCGCCTTGCGGCTGTTTCAGTCCTAATCCCAGTCAATCGCCGCCCATCCGCCGAGGTGAAAAGAAGCAGGCCGCGCCGCGCCGTTGTATGTCCGTGTTGTCGCAATTCCAGAGAATCCACGGCACGGCCTGCGTTATTCTTTGATTGTTTCACGGTGTCTTCGCGCTCCGTCTTCCAGAAGTTGCCGCTCGTCTGCCGCTTACCATTCGCGACAGCTCACGCCGTTGCTATACCTTTAGCTTATCGTCCGTCAGATGCGGACTTTC
>JAEEGF010774672.1_pt1 | contig 18278 bp, 14 predicted proteins | sample 9134171 | NCBI WGS metagenome assembly JAEEGF01 (sample SAMN16246542, study PRJNA631951) | gut metagenome | biome: gut microbiome; feature: rumen; material: AP-attached | host: Bos | place: Iran: Karaj | collected 2018-10
TTTATCTATTATTTTGAGATAACCGGCAAGGACGGCAGCCATTTCTTTTTCGACAAGAGAGGCGCTGTGGATGAAGTACGTGACAGCATGAAGTTCGTGGTTATTCCCGGCTTTTCCACCCCTGAATGGGCAAAGGGAGCCGTGATGTACCAGATATTTGTGGACAGGTTCTGCAACGGGGATGAGAGCAACGACGTTTTGTCAGGCGAGTATTCCTACAACGGGATACCCTGCAAAAAGGTCGATGACTGGTCATCCTATCCCGATACAAAGGCTGATTTCTGTGAATTCTACGGAGGGGATCTCCAGGGCGTGATCCAGAAACTGGATTACCTCAAGGACCTGGGGATTGAGGCTATCTATTTTAATCCCATCTTTGTCTCCCCCTCATCACACAAATATGATACCCAGGATTACGATCACATTGACCCTCATTTTGGCAGGATAGTGGAGGATGAAATTGCAGAGGATTCCTCCGTAAGCAGTGACAAGCCCGCCAGATATATTCAGAGGGTCACCAGCAAGAAAAATCTCGACGCCAGTGACAGGCTCTTTGCAAAGCTTGTATCTGAGGCCCACAAGAGGGGCATCAGGGTGATACTGGACGGTGTTTTCAACCACTGTGGGTCTTACAACAAGTGGCTGGACAGAGAAAAGATATACGAAGATGCCAAGGGCTACCAGAAAGGAGCCTACATTTCGGCAGACAGTCCTTACAGGAATTATTTCTCTTTTTCCTCAGGTAATTGGCCCAATAACGGCAGCTATGACGGATGGTGGGGGTATGACACCCTGCCCAAGCTTAATTATGAAGGGTCAAAAGAGCTGGAGGACTACATAATAAACATCGGCAAGAAATGGGTATCCAAGCCCTACGGCGCCGATGGCTGGAGACTTGATGTGGCGGCGGATCTGGGCCATTCTTCGGAATACAATCACAACTTCTGGAAGAGATTCAGACAGGAAGTTAAGAGCGCCAATCCCGAGGCCATCATTCTGGCAGAGCACTACGGTCCTGCAAAGGACTGGCTCATGGGAGATGAGTGGGACACTGTGATGAACTACGACGCTTTCATGGAGCCTCTTACCTGGTTCCTCACCGGAATGGAGAAGCACAGCGACGACTTTAAGCCCATAAGGGTCGGAAATGCCAGAGAGTTCTTTGACACCATGCTCTATGCCGGCGGTGAGAATTTCACCATGCCATCCCTGTACACTGCCATGAATGAGCTCTCCAACCACGATCACTCAAGATTTCTGACCCGAACAAGCCAGAAGATGGGCAGGAGCGACACCCTGATGCCGGAATCGGCCAACACGGGAATTAAGAAGTATCAGATGAGGCAGGCAGTCATGGTCCAGATGACCTGGCCCGGAGCGCCGACCATCTACTACGGCGATGAGGCGGGAGTTTGCGGCTTTACCGATCCGGACAACAGGCGCACCTATCCCTGGGGATCAGAGGATAAGGAGATGATAAGCTTCCACAAGGAGATGATAAGGATACACAGGGAGAGTCCTGAGCTTAAGACCGGATCCCTCAAAGAACTCTTTGCCGAGAACAACATCATTGTATACGGCAGATTTAACCGCACGGCTGCTTCCATCATAGCCATAAACAACAACAGCTTTGAGGTCACAAGAGAGATTGAGGTATGGCCACTGGGAATACCCAAGGATGCCAAGTGCAAACAGCTTATATGCTCCGACGGCAAGGGATTTGACACTTCAAGTGCCACCAAGACCATAAAGGACGGTATCCTTAGCCTTACAATGTCAAGGAACACCGGATATGTCATCAGGTACGACAGCTTCGGTGCCGTATCGGATGAGGAGTTCTGGTCAGACAATATCATCGAATTCTGATAGTATGATTATTTTGACACTCAAAGAATGGGAGTATATAATATTTTTAACCATCAATACTACACGAAAAGGGGAGAAATCAAATGTTAGTATCTGCAAAAGACATGCTTGTAAAAGCAAAAGAAGGCCACTATGCAGTTGGTCAGTTCAACATCAACAATCTTGAGTGGACAAAGTCAATTCTTCTTACAGCAGAAGAACTGAAGTCACCTGTAATCCTTGGCGTATCAGAGGGTGCAGGCAAGTACATGACAGGCTTTAAGACAGTTGCAGCTATGGTTAAGGCTATGGACGAGAGCCTTGGAATCACAGTTCCTGTTGCACTTCACCTTGATCACGGCACATACGAAGGATGCTACAAGTGCATCAAGGCCGGATTCACATCCATCATGTTTGACGGTTCACACTACGATATCGAGGAGAACGTAGCCAAGACTTCTGAGCTGGTTAACGTATCTCATCAGCTCGGCCTTTCAATCGAGGCTGAGGTTGGTTCCATCGGCGGCGAGGAAGACGGCGTTGTAGGAATGGGCGAGTGTGCAGATCCCGACGAGTGCAAGAGAATTGCAGACCTTGGCGTTGACATGCTGGCAGCCGGCATCGGCAACATTCACGGCAAATATCCTGAGGGATGGCCGGGACTTCGTTTCGACGTTCTCGATGCTATCCAGCAGAAGACAGGCATCATGCCTCTGGTTCTTCACGGCGGCACAGGCATACCTGCAGACATGATCAAGAAGGCTATCAATCTCGGCGTATCCAAGATCAACGTTAACACCGAGTGCCAGCTTTCATTTGCAGATGCTACACGTAAGTACGTTGAGGCAGGCAAGGATCTTGAAGGCAAGGGATTTGACCCTCGTAAGCTTCTTGCTCCCGGTGCTGAGGCAATCAAGGCTACAGTTAAGGAGAAGATGGAGCTCTTCGGATCAGTTGGAAAAGCCTGATACGGACAAAAAGAGATTTCTTCGAAAGGGTAGGGCCTTGAGCTCTACCCTTTTTTATTTAAATGGCAAATCGGGGGAAGAGATGAACAACGAACTGACTAAAAAAGATATAGAGGATATGGAGGCAGAGATCGTGCACCGCAAGGTTGTGGTGAGGAAGGAGCTTTTGGAGCACGTCAAGGAGGCCAGGGCTCAGGGAGATCTCTCCGAGAACTTTGAATATTATGCAGCCAAAAAGGCCAAGAACCAGAACGAGAGCAGGATAAGATTTCTTGAGCGCATGATAAAGACTGCAAGAGTGATAGATGATGATGCAAAAGAAGACGAAGTGGGAATGAACAAGACGGTAACCCTTCGTGTGGAGGAGGACGGCACCCTTGAGACCTACAAGATCGTCACCACAATGCGCAAGAACTCCCTCAAGGGGCTTATAAGCATAGAATCTCCCCTGGGTAAACAATTACTTGGACATAAGGTGGGAGACCGTGTTACTATAAAAGTAAGCGACAGCTACAGCTACGAAGTAACGATAACACAAATAGAAAATACCGGTCTTTCGGAAGAAGACAAGATCAGGGATTTTTAAAACCCTGATGAATGGAGGGCACATATGCACGTTTTTCAGCCAGTCGATCCTGTTGATGTTGATGATGGAGCATTTACATTTAACGGCGGAAGTATGCTGATCACAGCAGAAAAGGGAGAAAAGGTCAATTCCATGACTGCCTCCTGGGGAGGAGTGGGATATCTTTGGGGAAAAAGGGTAGTATTCATCTATGTCAGAGGCAGCAGATACACCAGGGAATTTCTGGATGAATCCAATGAATTTTCCTGCAGCTTTTTAAATCACAAGGAGTTCAGGGGAGCTCTTAAGTATATGGGAGCAGTCTCCGGCAGGGACGAGGACAAGATAGCAGGTGCAAGACTCACCATAAACTATGATGAGGGAATACCCTTTATTGACGAGGCCGGGAGCGTTATCACAGCCAAAGTCCTGTATAAACAGGAGTTTGAAGAGGGAGGATTTATCGACGAGTCGCTGGTGGATGAGTTCTACAAGAACGGCGATTATCACATCATGTATGTTGGGGAATTAAATAAGATATTAGTTAGATGAGGACTCTGATGCAGGGCGGAAGACTTAAAGGTATCATAGTTTCTTTCTTATGTACAATAGCTCTTTTGACAGGTGCGCTCTTTGGAGCAATCTTTGCACAGGCGGACCTGTCTTTTGCTGCGCCACAGGATGGCGCAAAAAAGCCGGTATCAGGCGACGGCGACAGATGCATCATCAGGATCGCCACCTGGTACAACGACTACAATCTCACGTATCTGAAGGCATTTCTTGCCAAAGCATTTCCGGATTATGATATTGAATTTGAATATGTGGACAAGAGCAATTACGAGCCCATCATTGACTCCAAGCTCTCATACAAGGGAGCTCCGGACATCCTGTATGTGGACAGGGAGATGGTGAGCAAGCATGCTCTGACCGGGTATTTTTGCGATATAACTGACCTGACAGAGGGCTTTGATGAAATGGCAAGGCGCTCGTTCATGTATGGCAACTGCGTCTATGCTGTGCCCTGCACCAGTCAGTTTGAGTGCATATATTACAACAGGGACCTTTTCTCCGCAAAAAAACTTGCAGAGCCCCATTCATTCGACAGCTTTATTGAGTGCGGCAACAAGCTTCAGGATGAAGGGATAAAGCCCGTAACCGCAAGTCTGAAGCATCCTTACGACGCCGCAAATATGGTGCTGGCTGTGTTGTCGGCCAATTATCTGCACACGGACAGAGGAAAGGGATTCGGAGGACGGCTTCAGTATGGACGGACGACATTTTGGGACGAGCTGGGGCCATACATGGGTGACTTTGAGAAACTGTTACAATCCGGGGTAATAACAAAAGACATGTGTGTTATAGACTCAAGGACTGCGGTGGAAGAGTTCACAAGTGGTGATGCTGCCATGATCGTGGGAGGTCCCGAGACCTACAATGCCATAATCGGTGAGAATCCCGGCATGAATATCGGGACCATGCCCTTCTACGGGGAAAACGGCAAGGCGATCATCGGAGGCTGCGATGTGGGTTTCGCGCTCAATTCCAATTCAAGGCATATGGATGAAGCAATAGAGGTTCTCGCAGCGCTCACCACTGTTCAGGGACAGAATGCACTTTGGCAGGACAGACCGGGCAGTCAGACTTATCTTAAGGGCGTCTTTTTCACCAACGAGAAAGTGTTTAGCGGAATCAGCAGCATGATTGATGATGAGCTGGCCTTTACTCCCTGGATGGACTGGGGGCAGGAGCTGAACAAGGCAGCATACTACCAGTTGGGAAGAGAAATGCAAAGAGTTCTGCTTGGAAGAGAAAGTATGGAGGAGGCGCTTAAGAGCGTAGATAAGACAGTATATGAGATTCTGCATCGGAATTGATGCAAGGAGTAGCCATGAAAATGTTTACCAAGGTTGAGAGCATAAGAAAGACCCTCATAAATACTATCATTTTTCTGACCATCATTCCCATAGCGATCCTGGGCGTGTATTCCTACAATGTGGCCAGAAACAACCTCATTGAGCAGACCAGGATTGCCATGATAGGCAATGTCAGCGTTATTGCCTACGGAATCGAGAATAATGCCAAGAGAGAGAATGATGTCGTAAAGTTCTTTTCCTATGAGGACAGCTTCAGGAAGGCTCTGGAGAAAGTAAGTTCAGATCCATATACGCTGACGGAGGAACTAAACGACAATATCGAACCCCTCATCTGGTATTATCTGAGCAGCGACACTAACATTGAGTCCATCACCATATACTCGGATCTTCTTGAAAACCAGCACATGGGAGACTTCCTTATAAAGCCCTCCACCGAAAAAGAGCTGGAGTGGTATGAGGCCACATCAAGTGAATACAGCGCCATGTGGGTTGTGGATGAAGACGGAGGGGTGTACCTGATAAAGAGTCTTCTGGATTCTGCAACCTCCTCAAAGCGCATAGGAATGATAAGCCTTAAGGTCAATAACGACGCATTCTTTTCCATGGTCAATCAGGATTCATATTTAAATAACGGGATCATCATCATTGATGCTAAAGGCAATGAGATAAACCACAGCGAAATAGACAATAAGGCACTTGATGCCAGGATAGTCGATAAGATCAAGCAGGGCGAGCCGGATGAATTCAGGGCTGAAAAAGAGTTCTTTATAGCAAGATCCGGTGAAACGACAAACGGATGGACCATGTATTACTATGTGGACAGGAATGAGATATCCACAGACGTACTGAGGATCCTGTTCTCTGTAATCGTTCTGGGATTTATCCTGTTTGTGGTTTCCGTCTTTATCGGCATAAGGTTTTCAAACTGGATCACCGGCAGACTGACCAACATCAACAACATGGCCAATGAGATCAAAAACGGCTATTTCAATGTTGAGAACAGGGATAAGAGCGGTGATGAGATAGGACAGCTCTCGGCCTCCATGAAGGAGATGGCAGATACCATAAGTGAGATGGTGGACGAGATTGACAGGATGAACAAGGAGCAGCTCCTTTTAAAGGAGAACGACATCCACTACAGGGAATGGCTCTTTGATTTTGTGGTTGAAAAGAACAACGACATCCTGGCAGTTATCAATGAGGGCAGCTTCGAGGCAAGCTTTATCACGGCTAATGCTGAGCACGTGCTGGGCATCCCGGAGAGCGACTTAAAGGCCGACATCAGGAATCTTGCCAGGGCCCAGAGAGAGGGAGAAGACAAGAGGCTTAACGAGGCCATTGAGGAATGCATGGAAAGCGGCACAGAGCTGCTGATAGAGGAGATAAGGTTTGAGAATGTAACGACCAACGAGCACCTGTATTACAGAGGCGTCATCATCTGCACCATCGATGACGGCGGAAAGAGACTGGCGCTGGCCCTCTATGACAGGACGCAGGAATTCAGGAGAAACCACCAGCTCCAGGAAGCCCTTAATGCGGCAGAGACAGCCAACAAGGCCAAGACAAGCTTTTTGGCTAACATGTCCCATGATTTCAGGACTCCTATGAATGCCATCACAGGATTCAATCTTCTCATCGATAAACACAGCACTGAGCCGGATAAGGTAAGGGAGTACACTCACAAGATATCACTGGCATCCAAGAATCTGCTGGCTCTTTTGAACGATGTGCTTGACATGAGTAAGATCGAGAGCGGTAAGACCACCCTGGATATCAAGGAGATGGCCATAGGCCTTCTTCTTGAGGAGATCAATTCTGTAATAAGCTTCCAGGCCAAGGCCAAGAATCAGGAATACATCGTCAGGGTTGAAGAGATGGAACACGACATGTTCATGGGTGACAAGCAGAGGATCAACGAGATCCTGATGAACATCCTGGGCAACGCCGTTAAATACACGCCGGAGGGCGGCAAAGTCTGGTTTACGATAAATGAATCCAGTTCCTCCTCTGAGGGCTTCCAGAACGTTACTTTTACCATTAAGGACAACGGTATCGGCATGAAGCCGGAGTACAAGGACAGGATCTTTGATGCCTTCTCCAGGGAAGACAAGGGAGCCACCAAGTCAATACAGGGCACCGGTCTTGGAATGGCCATCACCAAGAGCCTTGTGGAACTCATGGGCGGAACCATAAGAGTTGAGAGCGAAGAGGGAAGAGGCAGTACCTTCATCGTCAACTTAAGGCTTAAAGTGGCTCAGATCAGCAACGAGGACTTCTGGAAGGCCCACGGGATATCAAATCTTTTGTTTGTCACAGCAAATCATGAGGAGTATGAGCAGATATCCGGCGTCCTTGAAAATGAGAGCATCGAGGTAATGGAAGCGCCGACCGGCAATGGTGCCATAAGGCTCATCGAATCTGATGATGACAACAGGAAAAAATTCGATGTCATCATTGTCGATGATGTGGTGGGCAGCATGACCGCCGCTGAGATCGTAAAGAATATCAGGACCAAGGATAAACATAGCAGTGAACTTATCATCGTAATGGCTGACGATTTTGGAGCCATCGAGGATGAAGTAAGGGCAGCAGGAGCAAATGATCTGATGCAGAAGCCCTTCTTTGTATCCATCTTCAAGCAGCTCATTGAGGACATATTCAGCAGGGCCAATAAGAACGAAGAGGTAGAGGTCACAAATCCTCTTGAGGGAATGAAATTCCTGGCAGCGGAGGACAACGACATAAATGCAGATATCCTGATAGAACTCATGAACATGGAAGGCGCCACAGTGACCAGAGGCTGCAACGGACAGGAAGTTGTGGAGATGTTCAAGATGGCAAATGAGGGCGACTACGACATGATCCTGATGGATATCCAGATGCCCGTCATGAACGGCTACGAGGCGGCAGCAGCCATCAGGGCCATCGGCACGGACTGGTCCCAGAGGATACCCATCATCGCCATGACTGCCAATGCCTATGCGGATGATGTTCAGCAGGCCTTTGATGCAGGCATGAACGCCCATGTGACCAAGCCCATAGATATCAGGATAGTGGAAAAGACAATTCTTGAATTCAAAAATAAATAATTGAGAGGAGAAGTAAAATGAACAACGTAAAAAAGATTGCGGACGGTATATTCTGGATTGGAGCAAGTGACAGAAGACTTGAGAGATTTGAGAATATTTTTCCCATCCCCGAGGGAGTGTCATACAACAGTTACTTTGTAGATGATGAGAAGACTGTTGTGTTTGATACGGCAGATGTCACCGTTGCCGATCAGTACTTTGAGAATCTGAAGGCTGCCCTTGACGGGAGAAAACTTGATTACCTGGTTGTACTTCACATGGAGCCCGACCACTGCTCGCAGATAGACAAGGTTGTAGCTCTTTACCCTGATGTGACTGTGGTTGGAGGCAAGCAGACATTTACGTTCCTTAAGCAGTTTTTCCCTGAATCAGAGGGGTACAACAAGCTGGAAGTAAAGGAGGGAGACAAGCTTACAACAGGAAGCCACACCTTCTCCTTCGTCGCTGCACCAATGGTTCACTGGCCTGAGGTTCTCTTTGCCTATGATGAGACGACAAAAGCTCTTCTGTCAGCTGACGCATTCGGTACTTTCGGTGCCCTGGACGGCGGCTTGTTTGCCGATGAGTATGACTTTGAAAAAGACTGGATTGATTCTGCGAGAAGGTATTATGCGAATATCGTTGGAAAATACGGCATGCAGGTTCAGGCTGTGCTGAAGAAGGCAGCAGGTCTTGATATTAAAATGATACTGCCGCTCCACGGACCTGTATGGAGACAGGATCTGGACTTCTTTATCGGGAAATACCAGAAATGGAGCACCTATGAATTTGAAACAGATAGTGTTATAGTTATATACGGTAGTCTCTACGGACACACCGCCAGTGCTGCTGAAGCAGTGGCAGCATCCCTTCGTGATAAGGGTGCGGCAGACGTCAGGGTTTATGATGTCTCCGGAGTGGACGTATCCTACCTGATCTCAGAAGTATGGCGCTGCAAAAAGATTGTTCTCATGTGCCCTACCTACAACAACGGTATATATCCGCCCATGGGGAATTTCATTTCGGACATGGCGGCCCTCATGGTCCAGAACAGGGTCTTTGCCCTGGCGCAGAATGGCACCTGGGCTCCGGCTTCAGGAAAGCTCATGACAGAGAAGCTGGCGCAGCTTAAGAACGTGACCGTTTTAGAGAACATGCTGACAATAAAGAGTGCGCTGCATCCTTCCGACAAGGAGGCTGTGGAGAGCTTTACTGATGCGATCATAAATGCATAAAGATAATAGTGGAGGTTTGGTGTGAAAAAAAAGAGTGTGATCAAAAAGGTCATGGTGGGGATCATGGCCGCCCTGACTGTAGTAACTGCAGGCAGGTTTGCAGGTTCCTTAACAGAAAATAATGCGCAGGTCGCATTGGCGGCAGGAAGGGTTGTCTCCATCAATTCCTGTCAGATCCAGGGGAGCGATGTGGTGGTAAATATTTCTGCCAGCTCAATCCCGGGTTCAGATGACGGCAAGTATTATCTCTATTCAGAAGAAGTCTATCAGGACGGAACAGTCGGCAACATAGTGGCAACTGCTGATATCGGTGCAACTGCAACACTGGTATGCCCCCTGAACTTCTATGGCGCTGATTCCAATCTCAGCAAGAAGTTCCTGGTGGCAGTAAAGAGCGGCGGCGCCATGCAGCAGGTCAGCGATGAGCACTACATAACAAATCCTGAGGCCATTGCAACCAGGACCGTAGCCAGAAATGACCACGGAATGAAGGGAATCCTTCCAAATGATGCCAATGCCGAGACCTTCAAGGACCTTGGTATAGCCCAGATGGTCTACAACCTCTATATGGGTGATATCGTGGGACCGGCTCCCGATCCATCAAGAACAATAGCTTTTGAGTACAACGGAGTTCCTTATCAGTTCAACGGAGTGGCTCTTGATCAGTACGACGGTTTTGTGAACTGGTGTCGTGCCAATAACTTCCAGCTCACCATGACTATCCTCAACAACAAGACAGAGGCAGGAGCTGATCTTATTCATCCTCTCTCAAGGGATGCCCATGTCTGCCCGGGATATGCCATGAACACAGACGAGGACGCAGGAACACAGCACCTCAAGGCAATTGCTTCCTTCCTTGCCCAGCGCTACTCAGGCGGTGCTTACGGCACAGTAGACAACTGGGTTGTGGGCAACGAAGTAAATGCAAGGACTGAGTGGTACTACATGAACTCAACAAACCTTGAGCTCAATGTCAACGAGTACGTCAAGGCCTTCAGGATCTTCTACAATGAGATCAAGGCAGTCAATGCCAATGCCAGGGTTTACACCTCCTTCGACCAGGAGTGGAACAGGAAGTCAAATCCCGGATGTTTCCTGTCCAAGGAATACATGGACAGATTCAACTATTACATCTTAAGAGAGGGCAATATTGACTGGTCACTTTCAGTTCACCCCTATAATGCACCCCTCTTTGATCCATACGCATGGAAGCAGCAGTCCCAGTATGTAAACACATCTCTTTCAACCCCTTATATCACTATGGAGAATGTTTACATCCTGACGGATTACATGTGCCAGCCCTCAATGCTTGCTCCAAACGGCAAAGTAAGGGACATCTCCCTGACCGAGATCGGCTATACATCCAGCTTTGGCGAGGATGTGCAGGCTGCGTCACTGACCTACGCCTACGTTATGGCTGAGAACAATCCTTACATTTCAAGCTTCATCCTCTTCAGGGAGACAGATGATGCCCACGAGATGGAGAGCCATATAGCCCAGGGTCTTAAGAACCTGGACGGCAGCAAGAAGATGTCCTACGACTTCTACAAGAATCTTGGCACAGCCAATGCAGGTCCTTACAAGGAAAAGGCCTCTCAGATCATCGGCCAGAGTGTTGATGCACTGGTAACAACAAGGACATTCCTTTCAAGAGGCGGCTGGGGCCTGAACGATTAAGGACTGGAGTGATTTAGCTTTATGGGAAGAAATATAGATAAAGAACTGGAGACACTAAATAAGATCAATAATATGCAAAGGGACCTTCTGGGGAGCATGTACGGAGACTTTTTCTCCTCGACTCCCTCAAAGCCCTCTGCCTCATCGGGGCCGGCTGCAGGAGTTGGCACCGGTGGAACCGGAAGCGCCGGGGTTCCTGTTTCAACGGGGAATGCCGTAGATGACGCCAATGAGGCACTTAAGGAAGCCAAAGCCCTCTTTGCCGCAGACAGCAACATCAGCGCGCCAAAGGAGGAAAAGCCCCAGGAGCCCGAGGAAGATCCCATGGAGACCCTGGACAAGCTCATCGGCCTTACCACCATCAAGGAGGACGTAAAAGAGCTGACAGCCTTTGTCAAAGTGCAGAAGGCCAGGAAAGATCAGGGCCTTAAGTCCGTGCCGGTATCACTCCACCTGGTGTTCACAGGCAATCCCGGAACAGGTAAGACCACAGTTGCCAGGATCATTGCCAGGATATACAAGCAGATCGGCGTTCTCTCAAAGGGACAGCTGATAGAGGTCGACAGGTCCGGACTCGTAGCAGGATACGTGGGACAGACCGCCCTCAAGACCCAGGAGCAGATAAAAAAGGCATTGGGTGGAGTTCTCTTTATCGATGAGGCCTATGCCCTTGCCCAGAAGGACGATGCCTTCGGCCAGGAGGCAATTGACACCATCCTCAAGGCCATGGAGGACAACAGGGATGACTTTGTTGTGATCGTGGCAGGCTACACAGAGCCCATGAAGAAGTTCATCGAGAGCAATCCCGGTTTGAAATCCAGGTTCAATAAATACATTGAGTTCCCGGATTACAACATCGATGAGCTGGAACAGATCTTCAACATGAACTGCAAGAAGTACGACTACATCGTAGAAGATGACGTCAAGCACCAGATCAGGGCTCTCATCACCGCAAGGAAGATCGAGAACATCGACAACTTCGCCAACGCGCGTGAAGTCAGGAACCTCTTTGAGGAGATCATCACCAACCAGGCCAGGAGGGTCTCTGCCATAGAGAATCCTACCAATGAGGACATGATGACCATCACCCTTAAGGATCTGATGGACGATCGAAGCAGTGAGCAGAAGGAGGAAACTCCAACAGCAGAGGCAGCAGGTGAGACTGAGCCTGCAGATGAAGCTGAGTTTGCAGATAAAAATCAGTCGGCAGATGAAACTGAGCCGACAGCGAAGGAGCAGACATCCGCAGCAGAAGATTCAGGAAATGAATGATCAGGCTTTTTGTTATCATTTAGTAATTGATCATAATAAGTAGCTATATAATTAATCCTAATAAACCTTATGAATACGAGGGTTATTAGGATTTTTTATAGACTTCCTGAGAGCATCAGATTATAATGTGTTAGCACTTAGTAAGGAAAGCAAAGGGACTTAGAGGTAATATTTGATGAACAGAATTAAAAGAATTGTAAATATATTGGCAGATAACAGTTTCAGCGAAATTCTTCAAAAGCTGTATAGAAAAATACAGGATTATGCTGAAGCAAAAAAATACGCAAGAATGTCAAGAAGGGAGACCTTTTCATATATATATAAGAATGACAAATGGGAGGAAAATAAATGGGGAGGTGGATTAGGAGACGGGTTCTACAGCGGACCGGGATCATGGGATTTTAAATTTGTTGAGCCATATGTTGAGCTGATCAGTAATATAATTAAAGAAAAACAGATAACAAGTATTGTAGATTTTGGATGTGGAGATTTTAATATTGGATCTCATATAGTAAAGGATAATAGTAACGTAGATTATATTGGCGTTGATATAGTCCCTGAATTAATTGAGAGGAACAGGAATAGATTTAAATCAGATAATGTAAGATTTGAATGCATGGACATTGTTGATGAGGAGAAGCTACCAGATGCAGATTTGTGCTTAATTAAAGAAGTATTTCAACATCTCGGGAATAAAGAGATTATGCAGGTATTACCGAAACTGAAAAAATACAAATATGTAATAATAACTGATAACTTACTAAAAGAAAATCCTGATGTTAATAAAGATGTTGCACATGGACATCATAGTGGAAGATATTTAAATGATCCGCCCTTCAATATTTGTGTTAAGCCGGTTTTGGAGATTGAGAATCATTTATTTGACGGATATGTTCTTACAAGTATGCTATATGAACCTAATTAAGCAGTAGTGACAGGTACCGTGATCTAGACTGAGGCTTCGGCAGAGATAACGCAGCTCAAAGTAAGATGAAACTGAAGAAGCTTTATGTATAATGAATTAGAATTAAACAATTAAAAACAGGTCCGGAATACTCCGGACCCTGTAAAATAAAAGTCGAGGCGACAAGATTCGAACTTGCGGCCTCTGCGTCCCGAACGCAGCGCTCTACCAAACTGAGCCACGCCTCGATTATCGTTACCGACCAAATTATTATATTGGATAAAGAGTAGTTTAGCAAGAGCTAATTTTGTAAATGAGCAATATATTGGCGGATATGTTGCCAGAAAGTGTATAATCATGTAATATCATTGTGACAGTATTGACATCCTGCTTCACATCAGTCAGGCATAAATAAGAGGTGAAAATATGCTCTCACAGGAAGAAATCTACTTAAAATACAAGGACAAGGTCTTTGGATACGTTAAGAATCATGTTAACTCCATCGAAGATGCAGAGGACATCACCAGTGATATCTTTATAAAGATATACTCCAAGCTGGATACATATGATGAGTCCAAGGCAGCTCTTTCAACATGGATCTATTCCATGACCAGCAATACCGTTATTGACTATTACAGGACCAATCACATCCATTCTGAGATCCCTGAGGACCTTACGGATGAGAGGAGCTCCATCGAGGACGAGGTCCTGAACAAGGAATCGCTGGAAGCACTGGCCGATGCACTGGAGCAGCTTCCGCAGGAGCTTCGTGACATCATAATCCTTCGTTACTACAAGGGACTTACCCTCCAGGATATTGCAGGCAAAATGAATCTGTCCTACGGCGTCACCAAACTGAGGCACCGCGAGGCGTTGGGTAAACTCAGAGATTTAATTTAAATATTTTTTGCCATTTAAAAAAGTGTTTCGTATAAATAAATGAACACATAAAACGCACAGTTGATTGGAGGATTTGATTATGGAAGGCAAGCTGGCAAGGTTAATGGATTATCAGAAGTTTGAGCCTAACTCAAAGCTGGACAGACTCATCCGGGATGTTGAGTCAAGATACTCTCTGGATGACATGGCACTTTCTGATGATGAACTTGGGATGATAAATGCAGCAGGTAATGTTGATCTCATGGCAGAAAGAAAAAAAGATGACCGCTGAATAGATTAAGGGGAACAGACTTGAAACAGGCCGCTCCCCTTTTTTGTTGCTTAATTTACAATGTTCCTGGGTGTGTTGTTTATCCAGGATACGATATTCTTTTTTACTTCTTCAAGACAGCGCTTCCTGGCCTGTGTGCTGGCCCATGCCAGGTGCGGAGTGATTATCAGCCTGCCGCTGTCCTGAATATTTATAAGCGGACAGTCCTTAGCCATGGGCTCAGGATTTAACACATCAAGTCCTGCTGCGGATATCTCTCCCTGCGTCAGGGCGTCATACAGGTCCTTATCGTTTACTACCGCACCTCTTGCAACATTGATGAGGATGGCGGTCTTTTTCATTTTCTGAAAAGCTCTTTTGTCAAAGAGATCTCTGGTTCTGTCGCTCAGCGGACAGTGGAGGGAAATGACATCACTTCGCTCAAGGAGTTCGTCGAAGCTCACCTGTTCATAGTCCGTACAGTCGCTGTGGCCGGAAGAGGCATAGAAGATCACGTGTGCGCCAAAAGCAGTGGCAATCTTTGCAACCTTCTTCCCGATGTTCCCCATACCCACAATTCCATAGGTCATGCCTTCAAGCTCATCGTAGGGAATATCCAGGCAGCAGAAGTGCTCCTGATTGGCATAAGCTCCGCTCTTGACGAACTCGTCGTAGTGACGGAGGTTCTCCATCAGGTAAAAGAGCATGGCGAAAGTGTGCTGGGCGACGGATGGAGTGGAGTAGCCGGCTATGTTGGCCACCTTGACCCCGTGCCTGTTGCAGGCCTCGATATTTGCGTTGTCGTAGCCCGTGGCGAACTCGCATATGAGCTTAAGGTCAGGGGCATCATCCAGGAGTGCATCCGTGATCTGGCTCTTGTTTATGACAAGTATACTTGCACCTTCAAGTCTTTCTTTTGCATTCTCATCAGTGACCTTGTCGTCGTAATAGACGACTTCACCCAGCTCGTCATATATGCTGTAATCCATGTCGGTTCCGACGCTGTCACGGTCGGCAATAACTATCTTCATTACAGGTCCTCCTTTATTTTATCAGTTTTTTCTTAGAAAAGACTCAGTTGTTCATATTCGATCCGGCTCTGCAGCAGGGGCATCTTGGCATGAAGCATCTCTTTTGCAGCCTTCTCGTCGTAGAGCCAGCTTGTGATGTCGCTCTTGTCGATCATAAGCGGCATACGGTCATGAACCTTTATCATGGACTCATTGGCAGAGGTGGTCAGGATAGCAAAAGAGTCTTTATTATCAGATAGCCGGTAGAGCCCGGCCAGGTAGATCGGGCCTTTGTCCTGCCTTAGGAATGTTACCTTGTTGCGGTCTTTGTCCCATTCATAAAAGCCTGCTGCAGGAATGATACAGCGCCTGTGCAAAAAGCTCTCAGAAAAAAGAGGTTTCGTATCTGCTGATTCTGCCCTGGCATTGATTACAAGTTTTTTGTCCCTGCCGGCGATACCCCAGAACATGTCTGCTACGCGTATTTCCGATGGTGCGCTGTCTTTTTTGGCCGTTAGAACCACAGGATTCATGGCAGGCGTTACATCACCTGCGTTCATAGAGATAGAGCCTTTGTTGAGCCTTAGCTCTTTTTCAATTTTCGATGCTGTCTCTCCGTCGAAAAAATATCTTCCGCACATGCTATATCACCATAGAGTTTATTTGCTGTTTACTTATCGGTTATCAGGAAATGCTGGTACTATCGGGATCTCTTTAGAATCCGATATAATCTTCTTCTACAACGCCCCAATAGTCACTGTTTTTTGCATCGCCGCCTTCCATATCAAGGATCTTCCTGAACTGCGTTTCGTAGAGCTGCTTGTAGATCCCGCCGCGGGAAAGAAGAGTCTCGTGATCTCCCTGCTCGGCTATCACACCGTCTTTTACCACCAGTATGCTGTCCGCCTTAAGGATTGTGGAGAGCCTGTGGGCAATGACAATGCTGGTTCTGCCCTTCATGAGTTTCTCCAGGGCTTCCTGAATGGCGTTTTCTGAGATGGAATCCAGGGCGCTGGTGGCCTCATCAAGGATAAGAATCCTTGGGTCTTTGAGGATCACTCTTGCGATGGAGAGGCGCTGCTTCTCACCTCCGGAGAGCTTAAGGCCGCGGTTTCCCACGACTGTATCGTATCCTTCGGGCTGGCTTGTGATAAATTCGTGGATGTTGGCATTTTTGCAGGCTTCTATCAGCTCTTTTTCTGAGGCGTCCTCTTTGGCGTACAGCAGATTCTCCCTGATGGTTCCGTTGAAAAGATATGTTTCCTGGGAGACCACACCGATGTTCGACCGCAGGTACGAGAGGTCCATTTCCCTGACATCAATACCTCCTATGCGGACTGCGCCGCCGTTTACATCGTACAGCCTTGGGAGCAGGTTTACAATGGTAGATTTGCCGGAGCCCGACGGACCGACGATGGCGTACATGGAACCTCCCGGCACTGAGAAGGAAACGTCAGTGAGAATGGGAACTTCTTCCGTATAGGAAAAAGAGACGTGGTCGTATTCTATATCTTTACAGGTGACATCTGGCTTTAAGCCGTCGGGAGGACTCACGATGCTGCTCTTTTTGTCGAAGTATTCAAATATCCTCGTAAAAAGAGCCAGAGACCTGGTGAAGTCCACCTGAAGATTTAAAAGTTCGTGCACCGGGCGGTAGAGCCTGTTGATGAGGGCTACCATGGCTGTTATGGTACCTACTGTAAGTCCGGCATCCATCCTGGATATTATCAGATAGCCACCCGCAAAATATATCAGCAGAGGTCCTACCTGTGTGAACATTCCCATCACCACCCTGAACCAGCTGCCGCTTCTTTGCTCCTTGAGATTGAGAGAGGTGAGTTCTGAGTTTACTTTGACGAATTTCTCATATTCTCTTTCTTCCCGTGTGAAGAGCTTCACCAGCATCGATCCGCTAACGCTCAGGGACTCGTTTATCAGCTGGTTCATCTGGTCATTCTTTTCCTGAGACATGGTGCGTATGGTCCATTGTCTTTTGCCGACTCTCTTGGTGGGAAGAATGAGAAGAGGAATAATGATGATTCCCACAATGGCCAGCTGCCAGCTCATGGTAAAGAGCGCCACCAGGGTTGTAGCAACTATCGCCACATTTGAAACAATGCTGGACAGGGTTCCGGATATGATACTGCTGACTCCGCTGATATCCGTGTTCATTCTGGTGATAATATCTCCCTGCTTCTCCGTTGTGAAAAACGAATGCGGCATATACTGCAGATGGCGGTACATCTGATTCTTCATGTCAAAGATGATCTTCTGGGAGATCCAGGCATTGATGTAGGACTCCAGGACCCCAGTTATCTGGGAGGCCGCCAGGGTGGCAAAGGCCATGAAAAGCAGCCGCACCAACAGGGTCATGTCTTTGTTGATCAGTGCTTCATCAACAATCCTTCCTGTGATGATCGACGGAAGCAGGCCCACTATGGCAGAAAGGAGGATCGTGACAAACACAAATACAAACTGCAGTCTGTATGGCTTCAGATAGGAAAGTATCCTCATTATGAGGGCCTTATCTACTTTTGGAAGGTTTGCTTTTTCCTCTTCCGTAAGAAAACCTCTGGGACCTAAACCTCTCATTGGTGGATGTGGCATGGCGGACTCCTTTCGTGTACTGACTAATATCATAGCAAAAAATCCGATTGTCCACTATATATTCATTGATAAGCTGGCGGGGGCGGCTGAGTTTTATGAACGG
>JAEEGF012423245.1_pt1 | contig 18277 bp, 13 predicted proteins | sample 9134171 | NCBI WGS metagenome assembly JAEEGF01 (sample SAMN16246542, study PRJNA631951) | gut metagenome | biome: gut microbiome; feature: rumen; material: AP-attached | host: Bos | place: Iran: Karaj | collected 2018-10
CGTAATACACGAGAGGCCGACATGGAGTACAATGCCCGCAAACAACAGCGACAGGCCGAGGTGGATGCCATTCTCGACAAGATTCGTAAAAGCGGTTACGACAGTCTGACGAAAGAGGAGAAGAAACGCCTGTTCGAGGCAAGCCATGAAGACAATTAAATCTGTTCTGACAGGTATATTGGCAGGTGCCAATGTGGCAACGGTGCTGGTCATGTTGCTGTTAGGGTTCTCGGGGTACGTGAATCCAGAGAGCCATCCCATGCTCAGCAGCCTGAGTTTTCTTTTCCCTTTTGGACTGTTGGCCAATCTGGTTTTTCTCTGGATCAGAGGAAGACCCCCATTATTTCAGGCATGCCTTTGTCCTGGACAATCACTGTATCTACCCGGAAGAATGTGAAAGCATCACCCGCGTTGGTACCGTCTTCTATATGCTTCAGCCAAATGATGATGGGGATCTGGTCAATGAGAAAAGTGCCGAATTCACGGACATCTACGGCCAGAACCCCGATTCCATCGAGCACCGTCTGGAGATGGCTCGGTACACGCCGAGCTTCTATGAAAAATACTGGAAATACGCCGCCCTAAAGGTACTGGAGATAGAATACGACTGGCGATACTATCCGGGGCATTGGAAGCCGGAGGAACGGTAGCAGAATCTAGGTCAACATAGTTAATACTAGCCATAATGGAAAACAATCTCAAGGAAAAACTAAAGGAACTATTAGAAAAGATTCCTAGTTATTTTGAAGAAAACGAACTCGCTTATTACAGTTCTCAATGTAAAAACGAACTGCAGATTCGAGATAGAATTGCCTGGAGACTACACAAACACATCACTCAAAAGTATGGAAACCAATATGTTGTCCGCAGGGAATGGGCACCAAAAGAAAAAGCTAAAAGCAGAGTGGACTTGGCCATTTTGGAAATGGACGATAATAAGGAGAAAGTTGAGAAAGTTATTGCCTTAATTGAGTTCAAAGCACAGTCTATTGCGCGTCGTGAAAAGTGGTACCAACATGAATTCACACGAGATGTGGCTAAAATGAGAACAATCAAGCGCGAATGCAAAGAATGCAAAAATGCAGATTTGTATTTTGTGTTTTTGGAAACAGGACAAGGGATAGAAGCTAAAGAAGCAAAAGAGTACAAGTCAGTATTGGGTTTTTCAAAATATGAGCAGGGATGCGTTTTCTGCAACGATCCTCAAGACAAGAACTATCTCGAAGCAGTCAAGTCTTATTGGAAAGACTTTGATGGCTTGTTGGGAGAATCAATTAGAATCCCCGATCCAGAAGCGATAGAAATCGGAGAAGCGTTCGGGTATAAACAATATGTTTCTCCCCTGTTGATAGGGCCTCTGAAATAATGTCCGGGGTTTTGCATTTTGCTCATAAAAGGGGCAGCAGGCCAGGAGAAATATAGTGAAATTGAAGATTTCGCATTGATGTTAGCTCTACGTTTAATCACCCAAATACCCCACTGCAAACATCTACAATGAGCTATTATTCTCGCCCATCTCCCCCTCTGAACAAAGCACCATTTCGATTCTTTTTCGTAACTTTGGCCGCCAATGATCAGCATAGCGTTCATAGGAGTCGGAAACCGGGCGGGAAAGTATCTTTCCTGCCTGCCGGCTGATGTCAAGGTCGCCTTCCTGGTCGATCCGGACCCGGTCCGTCTCTCGCAGGCGGCCGCAAAGTACGGGGTTCCGGCGAACGCGTGCTTCTCGGATGCGGAAACTTTCTTTTCCGTTCGGAGAGAGGTGGACGGCGTCATCATCACGACGCCGGACCGGCTGCACCATCGGCAGGCGGCGGCCGCCATCCGGGCGGGTTATCCCGTCTTGCTGGAGAAACCCGCGGCGGTCTCGCAGGAGGAATTCGACGACCTGTTGGAAGAATCGGAGCGCACGGGCATGCCGGTTTCCGTATGCCTGGTCATGCGGTATTATCCTTTTTGCAGACGAATCAAGGAGGTTGTCGAAAGCGGTGAAATCGGCCGCATCGTGAGCATCGACCATACCGAATTCATCGGCCCCGACCGGATGGGACATACGTTCGTGCGGGGGCTGTGGTCCCGGAAAGACCTTTCCGGTCCCATTTTCCTGTCCAAATGCAGCCATGACGTGGATTTCCTGCTCTGGCTGGCGGGAGGACGGGCGCTGGATGTCTCGTCGGAAGGCGGCCTGACCGTGTTCCATGCCGGGCACGCACCCGCCGGAGCCGCCAAGCGCTGCCTGGACTGCTCCCTGGACTGCCCCTATTCCGCCGTCAAACTATACCGTGACCGGCATGCCTGGGTGGCGGGATTCGACGCGCCCGAGGGAAGGACGCTGGAGGAAGTAATCGAGGAAGAGCTGCAGACGGGTCGATACGGCCGCTGCGTCTATCACTGCGACAACGATGTGAACGACCGGCAGGATGTCCAGATCCGACTGGACAATGGCATCCTGCTGCGGATGCACCTGGACGGCGTTTCCTTGGAAGAGGGACGCCGAACCATCATCCAAGGGACGGACGGCATCCTACGGGCGCAGGGGCCCATTCTGGAAGTTAACGGCAGGAAGGAAGACTATTCGGCCATGATGGACCTTCCGCTCCACGCCGGCGCCGATCGGCTCCTGGTCGAGGACTTCATCGAATCGCTCCGTACCGGCCACCCCACGGCCGCCCCGCTTTCCACCACGCGGGAGGCCCACCGAATCTGCTTCCTGGCCCGCTAGCTTATGCTTTGCGGCCCTTCCGGCAGCCTATTTTACAGCACCCAGGAAATACGCCTCCAGTTCCGAATCGACACTGCCGGGAACATGGGCCTTGTCCATCAGGAGACGGCCCTTTTCCAGCAGGAGGATCCGGTTGCAGAGGTCGTTGATGGAGGTAAGGTTGTGGCTGGAGACAAGCACCGTAGTCCCGAGGTCGCGGTTCATCTCCCGGATGAGCTTCGCAACGACGAGCTGAGAACTCGGATCCAGGTAGTTGAACGGCTCGTCCAGGATGAGGACGCGGGGATTCACCAGCATGGCGCCGATGATGCCTATCTTCTGCCGGTTTCCGTTGGAATGGTCGTGGATGAGCTTTCCCCTGCCCATGATCTCGCCGTTCATCAGCGTCTCATAGGCCCGAAGCCGCCGCTCCATCTCATCCCGGGAAAACCCGTAGGCCTCGGCGACGAAATCGAAGAACTCCTCCGGCGTGTAGAAATCGACCAGGAAGGAGCCGTCCAGGAACGAGCCGGTGAAAGTCTTCCAGACGGGATCCAGGTCCACCCGCTTTCCGTCCAGGGTGACCGTTCCCTGATTCGCCCGGATCAGGTCCAGGATGAGACGCATCATCGTCGTCTTGCCGGCGCCGTTGTTGCCGACAAGGCCCACGATCTGCCCTTCTTCGATGGTAAGTTCAGGAACATCCAGCGCGGTGACGCCGCCGTAATTCTTTATGAGATGGGAAAGTGTAATCATCGGGATTGGTATATGTCCAAGTATCTGTATTTATCACGCAAGAACTTCCGCTCCACCCAGGCAAAATAGGGCCGATGGAAGATAAAGCCGAGAAGGCCGAGGCCGGAGAGAATCAGGACAGACGGCCAGCCGGGGAGGAGCAAAGGCAGGCAAACGCCCAGAATAATGAGGAAAAGGCTTCCCAGGATCGAACTGACCCTATACATCCCTCCGGTCCCCTGATAATTGAAAAAGGTCTTGCCAAAAAGGTCGAAAGGGGTAGCCTTGTAAGCGTCTATCAACAGAAGCGGGCTCCCGAATCCTGCGGAAAACAAGGCATAAGAGACGGGAAGAAGAATGTCTTTCTTGAAAAACAGGAAAATGGGAACAATGATTAGGAGCGCAATGCCGGCCAGCGCGACAGACAGCCAGAACTTATTCACCAGCAACTGTTTGACAGAGACCGGACGGGTCCACAGACCGGCAAAGCAACTCGCTTCGATTCCGAATCCATACTGTGGAAGCGCCATGGCGGCATACGAAATGAAGATGAACAGCCATATGTTATCCACCCTGGTGTTCTCCGAAATCATCAGGAGGACCTCAATCAAACTGAGGACGACCATTATCAGAATAGAAGTCCTGATCCGCTTGGAGCGAAGCAGACTCTTGCTCTGCAGGCTGAAGACGGCGTATCCCGCCCGTCCGAGCTTCGCGCGGCGGGCCGTCGTAGAAACCGTCTTCTCCGGAGCATAGCGCCCCCGCCGTTTCATGAGCATGACCAGGAAGCCGCCCAGGACCGAGAGAAGATAAAAGGCCACCCACACGGCCAAGCCCAGCGGGAACCGGACAAGCAAAAGACAGAGCGGGAAAACGGCGGCCGGGACGATCAGGTTATTCAGGCTCCAGAACTGGGACACCGCAAGAAAACGGTTCCACTGCTTCTGGGAGACGGGCCTGGTCTTGAGAAAAGGATCCATCACCGAATGATCACGGACGAGGATCACTTTACACATGAAATCCATCACCAATATGCCCACAAAGAAAGCCGATACGAACAAAGACGGCAAAGACTCCGCCTTTTCCCTGAGCAGAAAGATGAGAAGGAACTCAATCACCCAAAGATAGGCGACCAGAATAACGGGGCCCACCAGTGCGGTCCGTTTCTGACCTACGGTAAACTGGCGCCTCTGCAGCCGGATAAGCGACTTTAAAGAAAGGGAATTCGGCATCTTATTCGTATGAGCGGCGATAGTTATATCCTAACAGATCGTAAACGGCGAACTGCCGGTCGTCCAGCGAAGTGGTGAAGCGGCCGAAATCCTTGTTCGCCTGCGGCGACCAGCCGACCTCGGCCGTGGCGGCCAGGCGGGGCAGCAACATGTATTCGAGGTGCTCCGTGGCCGTGATGAATTCCGTCCACATGGCGCATTCCACGCCCTTGACATGCGACGTATTGGCGGCCGGAATACCGTTGCAGGGATTCCAGTCATAGGCGGCGGAAAGCGTCACGGGACGCCACTGGTCGGGCGTGAGCGAGGTCTTGTTGCCGTTCGACGTGCTGCCGCCGTTGACAGGGCCGTCTCCGGGCTCGCCGGGCGTCGCCGTCTGCATGATGTCGAAATAGCAGCCCCAGGAAGGCGCCATGACGACGTCGATGCCCTTCTTCGCGGCAAACACGCCCCGGGCCGTACTGGTCCAGGATTCCACCATCCCGTTCGGGAACTCCCAGGCATCGACATGGTCTAGGTCATACTCGTCATTGATCGATTCCTGCCAGCCGATCATCTTCCGTCCCTTGGAGGCCAGGTAGGCGCGGATCTGCTTCATGAAATGGTACTGCAGGCGCGTAGCCTTGGTGACGGTGATATTGGAATAGCCCATTTCCTGCATCTGCGCCTTGGTGAATTCCGTGCCGATGCCCAGTTCGTCGATCAGCCCCAGGCAATGGCTGCAGGTCTTCCACCGGACCGAGGAGGGCACCTCGTCTCCGCCGATATGGATGTACTCCGAGGGGAAGATGTCCATGATTTCATCCAGGACGTCCTTGACGAAAGTGTATTCCGGATCCTTGCCCAGGCACAGGACGTCCGGAGACGTTCCGGCCGAGGTCCACACAGAATACCCGGAGCCGACGCAGCCCAGTTCCGGATACGAAGCCAGGGCGGCGATGGTGTGTCCCGGAATGTCAAATTCCGGCACCACGGTGATGCAGCGCTCGGCCGCGTACCGGACGATATCCTGCAGCTGTTCCTTGGTATAGAATCCATTGTTCCGGTTATGGCCCGGATAGGCGGGATACGCTTCCCGGTAGGCGCCGACGGTGATCAGCTTCGGATACTTGGGCACGGGGAACCTCCATCCCTGGTCGTTGGTCAGGACGAAATGGAAGCGGTTCATCTTGTGCATCGCCATGAGGTCCAGGTACTTCTTGACCTCGTCCACCGAGAAGAAATGACGGCAGACATCCAGGAGGAAGCCCCGATAGCCGAAACGCGGCTCGTCCGCGATGTCCACGGCCGGAATCGTCCAGGTCTCGGTCACGGCAGATGTGCCGTACACGGCGGTAGGCATCAGCTGTTTCAGCGTCTGGACGGCATAGAACAGACCCGTCCGCGTGGCGGCCTTGATCACCACCTTATCGCTTGTAACCGTCAATGTATAAGCCTCTTCCCCCAGGGATTCATCCCACAGGAAATTGATTCCGGCAGCCATCCCCGCTCCGGACGTACGGCCCTTGTCGACACCGAGACGGGACGCGAACGCATCGACCACGTCGGCACCCGTATCGCCGAAGGCGGCATCGACATAAACGTCGGCACCCAGGACGCAGAAACGACCCTCGCCGACCGTCAGGGACGCCGGATAAGGAATAATGTCAATGGTCGATGAAGGGAGATCGGAACCTCCGGAGCCGCCGGCATCCTTGAGCGCGGGGAAAGGCGTACTGAAGTCCCAGGTCTGCTCCGACCAGTTCCGGGGGGATTCCTGGGCATGGGACGACACGGTGCCGGACTCGGACTCCGCCTTGGTATAGCAGTCCGATACCGTCCCGGAATTGGTGCCGGACAGGCCCATGGAAGAATTCCACGAAATGCACTTGGAGACCTTGTTGTCGGTGGCGCCGATGTTCGCGACCAGACCACCTTTGTTCTTATCCGTCGAGGGAACGCCGGCGGCGTAACAGGATGTGACAGAGCCCGTTCCCAGCAACCGGCCCACCAGGCCGCCCACATTGTCGGTGCCCGAGGCGTTCGCCCGGGAATAGGCATTTTCCACGACGGCGACGTCGTCCTGGAGCCCCGTCAGACCGCCCACGTCGTAGCTCGTGCAGGACACGGCGACATCGGCCTCCACGCCGCAGCAGGAGACGGAACCGCCATGGTGCCAGCCGACAAGACCGCCCACTCTTCTGTAAGAACCGTTCACCGTGCTGTTTTCCACAAAACTGGAGGCGCAGGTGCCGGAGGCCAGACAACCGAGCAGGCCGCCGGTGATATCCTTGCCGCTCACGGCGCTGCCGGAAACCGAGCATCCTTTTATGGAGGAAGATACGCGGACGTAGCCGATCAGACCGCCGATGTAATTATTCTTGGACGTAACCTCACAATCCCTGACACGCACATTCTTGACCGTCGTTCCCGCCTTGCGGATGTTGCCGGCCAGGCCGCCGGCGAGGCCGTTGAAATCGGCGTCTCCCACATGGCAGTTCACAATGGTCACATTCTCCACGGACGCCGTCTCGTCACCGCCGTTTCCCAAATCCCCGGCAAGGACGCCGACAGCGCCCGTCGTGGCGGTGACAGTCGCCCCGTCGATGGTCAAATCCTTCACCTGGCCGTTCAGCTTGCTGAACAGGCCGGCGGGTTCCGTCGTTCCGGAGACCGTGAAATGGGAAAGGGTGTGGTTGTTTCCGTCGATATGGACATACTCCGTACCGCCCGCATTCAGCGGCGCCCAGGCGTCGCCTTCCAGATCGACATCGGCCACCAGCTTGAAGTACTTCTTCTCCCCTGCCTTCACGAGGTCGTGCATGGCCTGCATCTGGAACTTGTCGGCGATGAGGAACGGAGCGGCCTCGCTGCCGTCGGAGCCCGCGTCACCGGCGAACTGGGCCGTCCTGGCGCAATTGATTTTTACGCTGTTGAGCCTTCCGGACCGGAGGGAAAGGTCGGAACCGAGCTCGACATAGCGGGAGTAAACCGTATGGTCGGAGCCGGGAGCATTGAAGCGGACGGTCCAACAGGTTCCGTCCGGAATGGACTTGCTGCCCACCGGGAGGTAGGCGTAAAGGTCCAGGATGCCGTCGCCACCCTCGTCACCGGGGGTTGCCAGGCTGATTCTGAGCGACTTGCCGCCATTGTCGCCATTGTCGAAAAAGACCGCTTCGCTGGAAGCGATATCGACCGAACGGATGGCCGAGGCCACTTCCGTCGACGGGAACTTGGCGCGGATCAGGAGAGCGCTGGAAACATCGGTGAAAAAGATATCGGAAAGGTCGGTAATTCCCTCGGAGGAGGCGATGTACTTCAATTCCGCCGTCGATCCATCCTTGGGCAGGATCTGTTCCGCGAAGCTCAGGCTCGGATTCACCACCTCCACGTCAAAGGTCGATCCCGCCACGGCGGTCCCGGAGAAGGTTCCCTGCTTCCTGCCCACGCACTCGGGATCCAGGGTATAATCCTGATACACAGTGTGATCTTCGTGATTGTAAACGCGAATCCGGTCCCCTTCGGCCCAGGCGAGGCTCAGCATCGGCCTCCCGTTCTCATCCTCTTCCGGCGTGAAAGCCACCCTGGTTTCCAGCTGGTCCGCCAGCGTGGCCCTGATGCGTATCTGCTCCGGCTGCGGAGCATCGACATCTATTTCTTTAGCACATGAAACAGCCGCGAAGGCAACGAAAACGGTGACGAACAGTCTTTTCAAGTATTCCATCATTACATATCTTTCGGAACATAAATTTACGCATTTCCGAGCGGAATACAAAGACTGTATGAAAGCTATTTATTCTCCTTGATCACTTTTTCCGCCGCCAGGCAGAGGGCGTCGTAGAAGTCGGCCCCATAGGCCCTGACGAGCGGTTCCTTGAGGAACTGATAAACCCGGATTCCCTCGCGGCGGCCCTTTTCGAAAGCGCATTTACAGATGTCCCAGCGATGCAGGTTCAGGCCGATGCGGCCGGCGCCGAGTTCCTTCACCCGGATCGGATACAATTGACAGGAAATCGGTTTCCGGAAATTACAGGCCCCCGCGAAATACTGCCGCTCCATCGAGCAGAAGCAGTTCCCGTCCTCGAACAGGCAGAAGGCGCATTCCTCGCTCCCGGGGACGAGCGGCGTCACGAGATCGCCGTCCCGGTCGATTTCGAAGAATCCCTTCTCCTCGACCGCCTGCCGGCCTTCCGGCCGCATCAAGGGGGCGAAGACTTCGTAATTGGCCTCGATGGGGTCCAGTTCCTCCTCCTTCAGCGGAGCGCCGCTTTCGCCGATGATGCAGCATTGACCCTTGCAGACAGGATAATCGCAGGCAAAATATTCCAGGATGACCTCCTCTGAAATCAGGATGTCGCCGATCTCGACGATCGTTCCGAATCTTTTTCCGTTTCCCATTATTCGACAATGAATTCCGCGACCGAACCGGCCGAGAGGACAGACAGCATTTCCTTTACGCGGGCGGGCGTGACGGCCGCCACGCTCTCCTTATGGTGGGTGACCAGGTCCTTGCCGATGCCGTAGCGGGCGACGAGGGCCGACACGATCGTTTCCTGCCCCGCCAGTTCCCGTCCCATGGACGCGAGAGCCTTCGCCTTGAGCGCATCCAAGTCCTTCTGGGGGACGGTCGATGCCGCCGCGCGCCGGATTCCCTTCCGGACGGCGTTCACATCGACACCGCCCTCACAGGAGAGGAGCATCCACTGGCGTTCCTGGGGATAGGAATGGAACCCGGTGGTCACTTCCGCCGACATGCCCGTTCCTTCCAGGGCCTCCACGAGGTGGCGGCGGAGGACTTCGGCGGCGATTTCCGCCATCGCGTAATTCACCCCGGAAAGCGGATTCTCCGCGTCCAGGAGCATATAGACACCCTTGTTGACACCGGCCTCCTTGTTTGAAGCCACGCCCGCACGGGGCTGATAACGGAGCGTCTTGCGCGACGCGGTCCCCCGCTGGGTGCGGAAACCGCCGAGATAGCGCAGCAAGGCCCGCCGGACGGTGGCCTCGTCCACATCGCCCACGATCAGCAGCATCCCGTCGTTCATCCGCGAGAACAGCGACTCATAGAACTGGGCGGCCTTGGCCTGCGTCCCGGGATTCAAGCCCTTCGCGTATTTCTTGGTGGAATAGGTGAAGCCGGGATACAGCATCGAATAGAGCCGGTTCCCGACCGGTTCCTGCGCCCATTTTTCGTTGCGCAGGTAGATGTCGAACTCGCCCCGGTTCAGCGTCCGTCCGTTCGCGAGGGCGAGAAGGGCCTTCAGCAGCGTCGGAAGCTTGGAAGACGGAGCCTGTCCATGGATGGACGTATAGGTCAAAGCCACTTCCGTGTCCATCCCAATGCCGTTCACGGCCAGATGGTCGCGGAAGGCCGATGCGCTCAGCCCGCCGGCGTCATACAGGGACAGCATGTCCCCGAAATAGCCGCCCTCCCCTTCCGTCAGGCCGGAAACGCCGGAAAGGCCGCCGCCGAGCAGAAGGGAGTAATTGAACGTCCGGCTGCCGCTCACCTGCTTGTAAACGACCCGCATGCCGTTGGAGAAGGTCCACATCGTCCCGCCGGAAACGGGCTCGGGCTTGGTCTCCTTGATCCGGACCTTCGGGGCGTTCACCTCCAGGCCGGCCGTATCCCGCTGCCAGGTGTAGTCCTTCGCCTCCTTGAAGGTGGAACCGTACAAGTAGGCAAGATTATATTGGAACAGGGCATTGTCCTCGTCCAGGGTGTCCAGGCGCGCGCGATACTCCAGCGTCAGGTTGGAAAGCTGGCTCAGCAGAGAGGTCGCAAACTGGTTGAACAGACGGGTTTCCGTGCTGTCCGCCACGTTCTTCCGGGCGAAAAGGCGCGTTTCCTCGCTGTAGGGGGCGAGATTGGCCCCATACAGGAAGTGGGCGACGCAACGATCCACGTATTTACGGTTCGACAGGCGCTCGTTCCCCCGGGCGACCATGTCGGCCATCATCACTTTCTTCGCGTCGGTGAATTCCTCCACCGGAACGCCGAATCCGTCCAGGCCCGCCAGCGTGCCGGAGACGATCTTCATCGCCGCCTCCAGATGGTCGCGGTCGGTCTGGACCTCCACGGCGTATTCCTCGTCGTTGCCGGTCTCCGTGCTGTTCAGGTACCTGAAATCCAGCCGTCCGTACGGGATTCCGGCATCCCGCAGGTTCCGCTCGATCCGCCGCACGGCGATCGTCCTGAACTCGCGGCTGAGGATGCCCATCACCAGGGCCTGCGCCGTGTTCATCAGCTCCTGCGGCGTCCGGGGAGAGGAATAGGCCACGCGGACGATGCCCCGGTCCCCCATCGGCTCATTGCGGAGCACGATGGACGGCATGACCGACGGCTCCCACACATAGTCGGGCCCGTGGCTGTTCTCCACGAAATGCTGCGGCACCATCATCGAGAAGATGTCCATCTTCTTCTTGAACTCGACCGGGTCGATGTCGCCGGCGATGATGACCGCCTCGGGCGCGCGGGACGCCGCCACCTGGGCGAAGGTCACGAGCAGGGTGGAATCCAGCACATTCGTATCATAGACCGGAACACGGTCCAGATGCAGGACCGTCGATCCGTCATTATCATGGTAATAGCCGCCGGGACGCGGGCCGATTCCGTGGCGGGAAAGATATTTCGTCTCCAGGTTTTCACCCACCGTCGGGGTGGGCGCCTCGCCGCGGCGGACGACGGCAAAATCGGCAAATCCCTTCACTTCGTCGTTCTTTACCATGTAATAGGCGACCCCGCAGCGGAGCGTTCCTTTTTGGACTTTGCCGTCCATGGGGAGGGAGGGCAGAGTCTGCGCTGGCATAGTTCTTGAAATTCCGAACACTACCAGACAAAAAAGAACACGGAAAAGTCGGTTTGACATGGTATTTAACGCTTAGACAATGCAAAAATAACACAAAAAATTGCTACTTTTGCAAAATGCGTGCAACTGACCGACAATAACCGAAATAAAAGTATAACACATAAAAAACCAAACGAAAAGATGAAAAGATTATTTGTCGCCGTCGCGGCGTTCGCACTCGCCGCAGGAATCGCTTCCGCCCAGGATTTCAACGCCGCCGTGGAAACCTTCAACAACGGTGCCCAGACCCTTGAGTCCAACAAGGCCGACGCCCTGACCCAGTTCAAGAGCGCCCTGGCCCAGTTCGAGGCCTGCACCGAGGACGAAGCCGCCGACATGGTGGCCCAGTGCAAGAAGATTATCCCCCAGACCATCCTCTCCATCGCCAAGGAGCAGATCAACGAGGCCAACTATGACGAGGCCCTCGAGACGCTGAAGGAGGCCGCCGCCGTGGCCGAAGGCTATGGAATCGAAGAGATTGCCGCAGACGCCAAGGATCTTGTTCCTACTGCCTATACCCGCAAGGGTGCCGCCCTGCTGAAGGCCAAGGACTTCGCCGGTGCCGCCGCCGCTTTCAAGGCTGCCGTCTCCCTCAACCCCGAGGATGGCCAGAACCAGCTTCTCTACGGCCAGGCCCTGATGCAGGCCGGTGACAACGCCGGTGCCATCGCCGCCCTCGAGGCCGCTGCCGCCAACGGCAAGGCCGAGCAGGCCGGCAAGCTCCTCGCCAACGCTTTCCTGAAGGAAGGCATGGCCCTCGTGAAGGCCGGCAAGAGCGCCGAAGCCATCGAGGCCCTCGAGAAGTCCAACAGCTATGTGGAGAGCGCCAACGCCTTCAAGCTCATCGCCAGCGCCAACACCAAGCTCGGCAAGAGCAAGGCCGCCATCGAGGCTTACAAGAAGTATCTGGAGGTCGATCCCAACGCGAAGGACGCCGCCGACGTGATGTTCACCATCGCCGCCACCGCCCAGAAGGCCGGTGACAAGGCTACCGCCACCGAGTACTACAAGAAGCTCTCCGGCACCAAGTACGCCGAGCAGGCCAAGGCCCAGCTTACCGCGCTTGCCAAGTAAGTTTCTGAAGCATAAATCGAAAGAGGGAGATCCAGATCGGACCTCCCTCTTTATTTGTATGGGTCAATGCCTAGTCGATGAGATCGTTCTTCTCGACGGTCCAGCCTTCGCGGCCCGCGAGGCCGCAGTCGGGGCCCTGGAACATCTTCGCGGCCTCGGCGTCGCCCTTGAGCTGCCACTGCAGCCAGGCGAGGGCCGGGACGGTGAATTCGCCGCCGTGTTCCTGGCGGTAGGTACCGCCGTGACCCACCGGGTAGTTCGCTGCGAAGGCGGGAACCTTCACGAGGCGGTGGAAGTCGTCCATGCCGTTCTCATAGGCAATGTCCTCCGGACCGCCCAGGATGTAGATGACCGGAACCTCGATCTCCTGGAGCCGTTCCTTGGCGGGCATCGGCATGTTCGGGACAGCGGTCCCCGGATTGATGAACAGGCCGCTGTTGCAGATCATGATCGTCGTCAGGCGCGGGTCGGTGGCGTTATCCAGGGTCTGGAGACCGCCGCAGGACATGCCGGCCGCGGCGATGTGCTCCACGTCGATGCGTCCGTAATACGGACTTCCCTTGTCGGCGTTCTTCGCAATGGCCCAGTCGATGGATTCAATCTGCTGGGCGGAGGTGGACATCGGCCCCCGGTACGGCTCTTCCTCCATCGGGATGTAGCCGGTGGCAATCACGAGGAAGCCGTGGGAAGCGATCTCATTCAGGAACTTGTAGTGCTCCCAGGGGGAGTTGGTGCAGGCGCCGTTGCCCCAGACGAGGACGGGCAGCCGGTTCTTCTTGCCGAAGGGAGACAGGTCCTGGGGCGCAAAAATGGTGTGCGCATCCAGCGAAGGATCCGCCAGCATCACGGCCTTGTAGGGGCCGGTGCCGCCTTCTTCGACAATCTTCGACTGGGAAGCCACAGGGGCGACCGGGCCGTTCTTGCACGCGGTGCCCAGCATCACGAGGCACGCGGCGGAAAGGAATGCGATACGTTTCATAGGGAAAGATGGTTTGCGTAAAGATAAGGATTATTCGCGGATTTACGCGACTTTCGGGGATTTTCGTTGAAATCCCTCCCCCGGGAACGGCCTCTCAGCATACCGGGAGGCCGTTTTTCGGCTTTATCCGTTTCCCTTTTTGCGAACACGGATCGGTTTTCGGTACTTTGCAGAGAAGGAACCGGGACCAGACCCGGAGCAAAAAGACATGAAGCGATTGATGGTATTCGGGTGCCTTGCCGGCGCCCTTGCGTTCGCCGCCTGCGAGCGGCTCGCAGACTCGGAAGTCTCCCCGAAGGAAGAGGAGACGGTCGTCCGACAGGGCGACGTGGAATTCTCCCTGGACGAAGTGGCGCGCCTTTTCGCCGCGCTGCCGGTCGGGGAAGCGCAGGTCGCGGAAGTCCGCGACGCCGTATCGGCCTCCGCCGGAAACGGCTACGACGAAGAGTATACGCTGCAGAATCTTTTCGAGGCGCCCGGATCGGGCGTCGGGTCGGCGCCGGCCACCCGCGTGGCCGCCTATCCCGAGCCGTTGCGGGACCTGCTGGCGGCGGAAGTGCGCCGCCAGTTCGGGACTCGGGCGGAGGACCCCGAGGCGTTTCTCAACGCACTATCCGCTTCGGACGTGCAGCTTTACTGGCCTTTCTCAGAGGATTTTACCTCGGATGAAGCACCCATCGTCACTTTCAATCCGGGGGACAATTCCAGCCGGAACATTGGTTACATCCGGCGGGAAGATGGAACGGTCGAGGAGGTTGTCGTGGATGAGGAGACGGCCCGGGAACGGCCGGTCTGGGTGGTGAACCGCAACATCGACGCGGAATACCAGACCCTGGAGATGCGGCGCCGGGAGGATCCGGACTGGGGCCAGGGCGGCAGCATCCTCGTCCGCTCCGGGGAAGGGCCGGAAACCCGGGCGTCCGGGAAGGAATTCAAGACCCTCGTCCTCCGCTCTTTCAAGTCCAAACGGAATTTCGACAGCTGGCTCGCGGGCGGATCGGAGGTCTGGGTGAAATGTGGCGCTATCGAGGACTTCAACGCCTCGACCGAAGCGGAACTGCGGCTTTATACTCCTTCCATCACGGATTTCCTGATCGTAGTCCGACGGAAGGATGTCGGCAAAGAATTGACATTCAACGCCGTCCTCGTGTCGGAATGGACCGGGATGCTGGACAACTGCGCCTTCATGATGGTGGAGGACGACGGCGGCACCCAGACCTCCTGGAAATGCTCCGCGATGGTCAAATACAACTCCCGGAGTTACGGCTTCGAGATCGAAATCCCACTCCGGAGCCGCGACGACATCATCTGGCGCGGTGCCCTCACCCGCTCCTACATCGAAAAATACAACGGCGTCACCGGCCACTTCGGCGACGTGGACCTGGTGTTGGAGTTGATTTAGCGGACGGTCATCTCGCAGTTGCGGCAGTCGAAGTCGAGGCGGAGGCGGCGGCCGTTGTTCAGGAGATAGAGCGGTTCCGGACGGGTGCCGGGACGCTGCTTGGGACAGAGGCCGAGTTCGTGACGGAGACAGTATTTCGTGCGCATGTATTCGACCCCTTCCCGATGGGAGAGTTCGTAGGCGTCCTCCATTTGGAGGGCGCCGCGCTCCCGGTAGAGATTCCGGGCGACGGAATTCGCGAGATTGTCCTTATAGGTCAATGTTTCCGGCGCGGCATCCGGACGGACGACGCCTTTCCGGAGCGGCGACATCGACACCGGCTGCGCGTCCAGGGCCTCCGCAAGCTGCCGACGGATGCCGTTCAGGAAGGCGGCGGGCATGAAGGGGACGGGGCCGTCCACATCGACGGAATTCACCGTGAAGGCATAGATGCCGGCGCGTTTTGCCAATTGCGCACGGACGGTTTCGAGCATGCGGGCGGCGTCGCGGGCGGCGTCAAAGGATGCGGGGGCCGTGACAGAAGCCTTCCGGCCGTCTTCCGATTCCGCATCGGCAGTCAGCATTCCCTCCGCCAGCCGGACGCGCACGGAGACACCGATCTCCCGTACAGGGCGGTTGGCCTCCAGCTTCCGCTCGAAGTCCGCGTCGATGTTGCGGTACAGGCGCATTCCCTCTTTCAGGCCGGGTACTTCCTTGCAACGGATGGTGAAACCCTCGCACACATCGCCCCGGAAACCGACGATTCCGCCGTCCTTACCGACGAAAGCGAAGCCGTCGCCGTTATGGAGGGCCAGACCGGCATCGGCCGGCCTGACGGTCAACGCGCCGGGACGGACGGATGCGACGGTGCCGATGTACTCTCCCATCGACTTGGGCGCGTCCATCGACGCCCAGGAGCCGCGGACTCCGTCCAAGAAGAGTTCGGTATAGTCCCGATTGAAGGTCTTCTTGAGGTCGGGAGCGAAGCCGCCCCGCGGCGTTCCGAAGGACGCGCGGCGGTAGCGGTCGGGATAGCGGCGGACCAGGGCGTCCAGGGCCTCGGAATAAGCCCGGACGACATTCCGGACATAGGAAATGCTCTTCAGCCGGCCCTCGATCTTGAACGAATCGGCCCCGGCTTCCGCCAGGTCCTCCAGCCGGTGGATGAGGTTGAAATCTTTCAGGGACAGCAGCGCCTTGTTCCGCGCGAGCACCTTGCCGTCTCCGTCCTCCAGGTCATAGAGCGAACGGCAGGCCTGGACGCAGGCGCCGCGGTTTGCGCTGCGGCCGGCCAGATGCTCCGACAGGTAGCATTGGCCGCTGTAGCAGACGCACAAGGCGCCATGGACAAAGACTTCCAGTTCGGCATCGACAGCGTCCCGGATGGCGCGGATCTGCTCCAGCGAGAGTTCCCGCTCCAGGACGAGACGGCCGTAACCCAGGCTCTCGGTGAAACGGGCCTTTTCCGGCGTGCGGATGGCGCATTGGGTGGAGGCGTGAAGGATCATTCCCTCGGGGGCCAGCCGCGTCACGGCCGCGTCCTGGACAATCAGGGCGTCCACCCCGGCATCCTGCAGTCCCTGCAGCAACCGCCGGGCCTGAGGAATCTCCTCCTCATAGACCAAGGTATTGAACGTCACATAAATACGAACGCCGAACCGATGCGCGTACTCGCAGAGCCTGCGGATGTCCTCCACCGGGTTGCCGGCCGCCTGCCGGGCCCCGAAAGCCGGGCCGGCGATATAGACGGCATCGGCCCCGCAGTCGATGGCGGCAATGCCGATATCGGCCGTACGGGCAGGGGCGAGGAGTTCGAGATTTCTCCACTCCGCCTGCGGCTTCGGTCGAAATGACAGGCGGTCGTGCATTTTACTTCGTGTAGAAAATGAACCGGTTCTTATCGTAGAAGTCCTTGACGATGTCGGTCTGGACGAAGCCGGAGTCCTTGAAGACGGCTTCGGTCTCCTTGCCCAGGAGTTCATTGATCTCCGTGAGTCCCTTGCCTTCGGCGGCAAGGAAACGCTCCGACCAGCGGGCGATGGCCTTGTAGAACATCAGCGGATCGCTGTCCGGCACGAACAGGGCGGAAGAGGGTTCGAAGTCCAGCACGTTCTTCCGCATCTGGGAGCGCTCGGACTCCATTACATAGGGCGGATTGGAAAGGATGAGGTCGAATTCGCCGAAGTTGAACTCCTGCTCGGTGTCCAGCACGTCGGCATTGACAAAAGTGGGAGCCTGGGCGCCGGAAGCCTTCATCTCGGAGGAGAAATTCTGGCTGCGGGCCACGTCCAGGGCACCTTCGGAATTGTCCACGCCCACCACGCGGGATCCCGGAACGGACAGGGCGACCGTCCAGGCGATGTTGCCCGAACCGGTGCAGAGGTCCAGGATGCGGACCGGGTCGGCGGTGCGGCCATAGGGGATGCGGCGCTGCTTGATGCGCGCGGCCAGCTTGATGGCCTCCCGGACCAGCAGTTCCGTCTCCGGGCGCGGCACCAGGACGTTCTTGTCCACCTTGAAGGTATGGCCGCAGAACTCGGTCTTGCCCACCACGTACTGGATGGGTTCGCCGCTCTGCAGACGGACCATCGCCTCGGCGAGAGGCTGGACCTTCTTCTTGTCGATCTGGTACTGCGGTTCGATGATGTGGGTATAGTTCTTCGTCCCCAGGATCTCGCTGCAAAGCTGCAGCACGACCGCCTTCGCCTCCGCCGTAGGGTAGAGGCTCTCCAGGGAAGTCACGCCGTCTTTCAGGAATTCGGAAAGGAGCATGGACTAGGCGTTTTCGATGATCTGGGTGAGGAAATCGGTGATACTCATGCCGGCGGCGCGCACCATCTTCGGGACCAGCGAAGCATTGGTCATGCCCGGGATGATGTTGACTTCCAGGAAATAAACACCGTCCGGGGCGGCCAGGTAGTCCATGCGGACCAGGCCCTTGCAGCCCAGGTGGCGGTAGATGCGGCGGGAGATGTCCTGAATCTGGGCCGTGAGCTCATCGGAGACCTCGGCCGGGCAGACTTCGCGGCTGAGACCGTTGTATTTGGCGTCATAGTCGAACCAGCCCGTTTCGGAGATGATTTCGATGATCGGAAGGGCCTTGACGCCCGTTCCGTCGTTATAGACGGCGCAGGTGAGCTCATGCTCGGAAGCGATGCCCTTCTCCACGATGACCGTATCGCCTTCCTTGAAGGCAATCTTGATGGCCGAGGGAAGGTCCTCCGCCCGCGTCACCTTGGTGATGCCGAAACTGGAGCCGCCGTTGGTCGGCTTGACGAACAGCGGGAGACCCAGTTCCGCGACCGTCTTCTCGGAGAAGGCGTCCACGTCCTGGCCCAGCCGGATGAA
>JAEEGF010581012.1_pt1 | contig 18276 bp, 19 predicted proteins | sample 9134171 | NCBI WGS metagenome assembly JAEEGF01 (sample SAMN16246542, study PRJNA631951) | gut metagenome | biome: gut microbiome; feature: rumen; material: AP-attached | host: Bos | place: Iran: Karaj | collected 2018-10
CCTATTTTTTTACCCCCTTAGCGGAATTTGCGAAAGAAAATATACGTTACCCTGTTCATTTCCTGTTTAGACCAGTTTCAATAAAAACCGCCATATTCGTGATGGATTACTCCACAAAATTCTAATTCTTGCAAAAGTCCTCAAATTTAATCTCAATATTCCCACCCGCCTCGCGGTATTTATCGTAAAAATATAATGCCTTTTCACAATCATCTTTTGATGGTTTATATCCGTAAAGATTACCAAGAGCAGAATAATAATATGCTTCTGGATATAAAGATGCATAGGGGTTCAATAGATTATACGGAAATAGAATCCAATTTTTTGAACCTCCTCCTATTGTTCCATTTTCAAGAGACAATTGATATATCAACATACTGATAAAAAATTTAAAATCTCCCAACTCCACATCTGAATGCAAATAATCTTTCAAGGCTTTTAAAACATCCTTGCCATTATCTTTGGCCGCCAATTTTTTGAATCCATTTTCCATAACGTCAACGTGGGCAGTTTTGCAATTATTCAAGCGAAGAGCCGTATTGGGATAAATCGAAATAATTAATGCTTCGACAAAGCACTGGATATCCGTTTTTTGAACTTTAACAGAATCAATCTTATTTTCCGCCACACTCGATAAATTTATCGAAGGCGTCTGTATTTTATTTTTTGAAGAATCAAGGTTTGTCTGTTGGCCCAAAAGAAAGCCAAGCATCAAGGCAACCATAAAAACTAAAACAAAGACTATTACATTTTTTTTGGAGAACGTTTTATATTCAGCGTTTTTCATTTGGAGTTGTCCTTGTTCAATAAACCTTGTTCATAAATATAACCTATTTCACTCGGAAACTTTTTCAGTTTTAAGCCGCATTTTGAGAGACAAACTGTTTAGAAAAGGTCAAATTTTTCAATATTTTTTATTGGAAAAGGTAAAATTTTTGATTATATTTAATAGAAAAAAGGTAACAAATGCTATACCGCAAAAGCGAAATTTTGCTTAAAAATTGGCTAAAAAGTGAAAAAAAAGCCATTTTGCTGACGGGAGCCCGTCAGACGGGGAAAACATTCCTTATAAGGCACATTCTTGAGTCAAATAGTCAAAATTTCGTCGAAATCAACTTCTTGAAGAGTCCCGAACTGCTGGGGTTGCTCGAATCCGCCAAGAACAAGGATTTTTCGGCATTCTTTACGCGACTCCAATTTGCCTCGCGGAAGGAACTCACCAAGGGGAAAACAGTCATCTTTCTGGACGAGGTGCAGGAATACAAGGAAATCCTGACGGCCATAAAGTTCCTCGTAGAGGAAGGCTCGTTCCGATATGTCCTTAGCGGCTCGCTCCTGGGCGTAGAACTATCGGACCTTCGTTCGGCTCCGGTCGGCTACTTGCCAGTTATCGAGATGTTCCCGATGGATTTCGAGGAATTCCTGATTGCACAGAAAATTCCTGCCGACGCACTGGCGCGGCTGCGGGAAAACTTTACCGCCAAGGCCCCGGTCGATGAATTTGTCCACAACAAGATTCTAGACGCATTCTATACCTACCTGATTGTCGGGGGCATGCCGGCCGCAGTGCAGAAGTTCGTCGATTCGAACGACCTGAACGCCGTCACGCGAATTCACAAAGACATTTTAAAGCAGTACAACTGGGATTTTTCAAAATACGAGAAGGAACGCAAACTTCACCTGATAAACACTTACGACTTGATTCCTTCCGAATTGAACTCCAAGAACAAGCGTTACATGTTCGCCGACCTGGGAGCCAAGCAGAAGTTCGGCCGTTACGAGAACAGTTTCAACTGGCTCATTGACGCGGGCGTCGCCATACCGACTTTCAATACGACAGAGCCCGTGGTCCCTTTAAAGATCAACAAGCAGAACAATTTGTTCAAGCTGTTCCTTTCGGATGTGGGGCTATTGACAACAAGCTACGGGCGGGCTTCGCAGATGCAGCTTCTGCAGGGTAGGCACGATATGAACTGCGGCGCCATTTTCGAAAATGCGGTCGCCCAGGAACTGCACGCCCATGGTTACGACGGCTACTATTTCAATAGCAAGAAACTCGGCGAACTCGATTTCATCATCGAATACGAGGGCAAGTGCCTCCCCATTGAAGTCAAGAGCGGCAAGGACTATACCAAGCATTCCGCCTTGAACAACGTGCTGCAAATAGAGAATTACGACATTCCTCAAGCTTTCGTTTTCGCAAACACAAACGTCTCTGTCCGGGGGAACATCACTTATTACCCAATCTACATGATAATGTTCCTAAACGAGGCTGCCACGCCATTGCCGACAATGCCGCGACTGGACTTGTCCGGGCTGTAACACGCGTCAAAAACGCATGTATTTTTCTTGATAGGCCCCATCTCTTGACTATGAGATGATATGAAAATACATTTTTTCTTCAGTTGGAATTGAAACTCCAGAAGGCTCTTGCCGATGGTTAATGTTCCGCTGGACAGAGCGGCTGGCTTTTCGATGCCGACGTGCGGAAGAAATACTAGTGAAATTTAGACAGGAATTGCCCGGGTTCAATGGCAGGAACGGCGGATGTCCCGAAATCGTCAATATTTCGCGTAACGATGTAATCGAGATTTAAACGGGCGGCGCACTGTTGTTGCAAACCATCTTCCAAATCTTCGGTATCCGGATTTTCTGTGACAGCCGCGAAATCCGAAGCAGTTTCCGGAATAACAGTAAAGAACTGGCAGAACATATTTACCAGTTTCAACCTTTGCTCGGCAGACATATCCTTGCGGATTTAGAAATCCCGGCTTTCTTCGCGTTCTTTCTTGTAGTCAATTTCGCGTTCTACTGAACCAGCGAATTCGTCAAGCAGGGCAAGACCAGCGGCCACATTAGTCGCAGACTTTTTGCGTTCCAGAATGCGGTCCAACTTTTGCCGAAGGACTACAATCTGAAACAGGGGGAGTTCTTCCACCTGAGATTCGAGTTCTGCAAAAGCGGTATCCGACATAATTGAACCTCTTGTCTATCTTAAATATACTCTTTTCTTTGCCGAAAAACAAGCGAATGGCGTTGCAATATGGAGTAAAAATTTACCTGCTGCGGACAACCCGTTAGTTTTTCGGTATCGGCATCGTGAGAATGGTGACCTTTCCTTTTTTTTCATTATAAGAATAGTTTACCCCAAGAACAATAATATTATTTTTTATAACGGCCAAACGTTCTTTTTCAAAAGATGGAATTTTTTCATTTTGCCAATTTTTTCCGCCATCAACACTATAGTACAAATAATGAAACCAACGACCGGCTCCCACCCTAAATTTAAATATTCCGGCCATTAGAGAATCTTTAACATAAAAATCAGATGGATTTAAAGCATCAGAAAGCCATATATGTCTCTTGTAAGGAATAGTACTAAAAATATGAAATCCGTCTCTGTTTCTATGCAAAATACGGACTTCATATGTAGATGAGGCGTATTCGTCATATCCACAAACAATCCAATTTTTTTCTTTTTGCGCATATACCGCGTCGGTACTGCAAAGGTTGTTCAGATAGTATTTTTTTCTCTTTTCCAGCAAAAAATTCGGACTCTTCAAAAAAGAATCAAGTTTGTTTACATAAATTTCTCCAATTTTTCCTTCTATCATTCCCATTCCCCAATAGTTCCATTTATCAGAATCATCGCTGAAGAGAATATTTTCATTCAAACTTGTATTTGTCATTTTCCAAGTTTTACCGTCATCTAAAGACAGCAACAAGATTGGCTTTTTTTCTTTAAACCCATATATTGTAATTGTTTTTTCATTGTATCTTATTGTATCTAGAATAAACTCCTGTAATTCGTCAAATGTACGAGTTTCTTTTTGAAAAAGGCTTGAAAATTCTTCCTTTCGCCATCTATCGTCTAATTCAAACAACTTTGTTAAACCCAAAAGAAATAAAGGACAAAGAAGAACTACTCCTATAGGAATTGTGGCTATCACAAGTATTTTTTTTCTTAATTTATTCATGTAGATTACTTTAAATTTCTAGATTATCCATTGTATAAATTATTCACTTCCCAAATGTTGTAAATTTATTATAAAAAAACACAATTATTCTCCATTTCAAAATAGCAATAAAAAGTTTTAACGTTTTAGTTGTTGTAAAATAGAGTTTTGCAGAAAAACATCATTCTCGAAAACATGTTCCGTCTAATTTCAAAGAATTCCATCATATTATCTACACCTTGGCCTAAACAGCCGCCACTTATAAATATAACCTATTCCGCGGGATAGGGGACCGGCGGGACCGCGACAACACTTCCCCTGCAGAGGATTTTTTTGCTTATTAGGCGTTATGAATTCATCAAACCCTTGATGAATTCCGGGGCGAAATCGACTCCGTTCGGCCATGTGATTGTGTGCGCTTGCAGCGAGAACTCCTTAAAGGTATTGATATCCGCAAGTTGCTGCACGATGGGTCGATGGTCTGACTTGATGACGCCTTCAAAATCAGCGACAAAACGGCATCCGTCGTTGAATTCGACGGATATCTTGTAATCGCCAATATATTTCGCGTCAGTCACATGAAGCATTTTCGCCTATGCCCAATAGTTGAGTGTAATTACGCTTGGCGTAGAGTACGCGGTGTATTTGGACCGTATTGTCCCTAACCACATAGAACATCAGATAGTTGTCAATGGGAATGACCCTGTAGCCGACGAGTTTCAATAACGAATCTTGATGAACGGGATACGTGAACGGATGCGCCTTCAACAGCCTGACCTGCTCAATGAATTTCTCAAAAACGGAATTTGAAGCCGTTTTTAGAATGTTCGTAAAATAAGACTTGATCTCGGTCAGGTCTCTTTGTGCCGAAGGCGTGACGACGACTTCGTACTTTTTAGCCATTCATCAAGTCCTTCAGGAATTTTTCCGCATCAGCGCATTCCGCACCACGTTCCACTTCGGAAATAGCCTCGGCAAGTTTCGAATAGAGTTCCAATTGAGCCATCTGCTTTTCGTAGCACTCGATGGACATCACAACCATGTCGCCCACACCGTTCTTGGTCAGATACATGGGCTCGTCGTACTTGTGTACGGTTTCTGCGACGCTCGTAAAGTTGTTGCGCAAGTCTGAAATCGGTCGGATATTCGGCATGGAAACCTCCTTTATTATGATAATATAATATCATAATTATGATAAGTCAATAGAAAAATGATTAAAAGAAGTTCAACCTAAAAAAAATAAGACCATCCTTTCGGTTGGTCTTATTATACCCTTTAAGGTTGGGCCAAGTCGCTGCGCGACTAGGCCAACCTTGGGTATACAAAAAGGACCCGCTTTCGCGAGTCCTTTTTGTATACCCCCAAGCGGTTTCGAACCGCTGTTGCGGGAATGAAAATCCCGAGTCCTGGGCCACTAGACGATAGGGGCGTCTTATGTAGGGCCAAATATAGTTATTCGTGGATTTTTGTAAAGGGGGCCAAATGACTTTTTTTGTATTTTTTGGGGGTGAACATCGAAAAAAGGCTAAAAAAATCCCTGTTTCGCGGGATTTTGCGGTTTTTGCCGCTCGCTCTCATGGCCAGCATCGCCGATGCGGGCATGCTGTGGGGCATCCGCTCGTTCATGGGGCTGCTCTCGGGGCAATCGCCGTTCAGCCTCTTGGAATGGGCTGGCCTGATGGCCCTCCTCGCAGCGCTCCGTCTGGTGTTCATGTTCGCGAAGGTCCGCAATTCCGAGACGTTCCTGTTCAATACAGGCAAGCGCGTGACGGAATGGTTCCTCGGGACCCTGCGGGGGCTTTCGCCCAGGCTTTTCCACGACGGTTCGGGCGATTCGAAGGTCGAGGCCGCCTACGAGGCGACGCTCTCGCTGCAGAATAACGGCGGGGCGTATTTCCAGCTGGTGCAGGCGCTGCTACAACTCGCCATCTTCTTGCCGGTGCTTATATACATTTCGTGGCCGCTCACGCTATTCCTGTTTGCGGCGGTGGTGCCGTTTGTCGCCTGGATGCAGCGCAGGCTCCACGCGCTCGGACCCCAGGAAGAATCGCTCCTGTACGCGCGGTCGAACTTTAGGCTCTCGCTGAATACCGCCCGCAGGCTCTACCGCAACTGGAGCGGCAGAACCGAGATCGGGAAGCTTTCGCAGGAGGTCTCGGAAGAGGCCGGCACGCTCAACCGCAAGGGGCTAGACGCCAGCATCCGCAAGAACGGGCTCGCCATCGCAATGGAGACGCTCTCGGTGGTGGCGATGGTCGCGGTTCTCGCATTCTGCGCGATGCTTATCGCCCGCGGGTGGATGGACGGCACGGGGCTCGTGCTGTTCTGCTCGGCGCTGCTGCTCTGCTACAAGCCGGTGAAGGAATGCGCCCGCGCGGTGCCGCAGTTCCGGGCCGCGGCGAGCGCCTGCAAGGTGCTTGTGGAATTCGAGGGGTTGCCGAAGCGAGCCGCGGGCGAACAGGATGCGGGGTCGAGATTGCCACGCTTCGCTCGCAATGACAACGAATTTGAAATCACCCACGGAAACTTCACCTACGAGGGGAGCGGTACGCCGGTCTATCGCGACTTCGGGATTACTTTGTCCAGAGAAAAGCCCGTACTCTTGCGCGGCAGGAACGGCATCGGGAAATCTACCCTGTTGCGGCTACTTGCTGGCCTCGAGGAGTGGGACGCCACGGCACCCGAAAACGTATTCTTTATCCCGCAGGACCTTGAACTTCCGCCACGCCGCCTGCTTCTAGAACAACTTAACAGCGTGAAATCCGTGGGCAGTTCAACACCCGAAAACAGCCCTAACTCCGCGAGCACCCCGAAGGCGGAACTTCTCGCGGAATTCGCCCGCACCGCCGGGACCGACCGCCTGCTCGAAAAGCAGGGCCTTTCGGGCGGAGAACGCTCCCGCATCGCCCTCCTGTGGGCTCTCGCGAGCGACTCTCCCACGGTACTCCTCGACGAACCGATGGCAGCCATCGCGCTCGCCGACCGTGAAAGTATCCTCCTCGCATTCCTCGATACTGCAGCCGCCCTCGGCAAGTGGGTCATCATGGCAAGCCACGACCCCTTCAGCGAGGCCGCCCAGGCCCGTTTCAACGTAGTGGAACTGGAACATGCGAAAGGCTAGCAAGCTGCTCTACCGCTTCCGGGGCTATATCCTCGCGCTGTTCGCCGTAGCGCTCATCGTCTGCCCCGCATCCCCGCTCCCGCGGGATCTCTCGCACATATCCGAATTCGTCCCGTACATCGCCGCACTTTTCCTGTACTCCTGCGGAATCGCCCTCCGGGTAAGGGCGCGCCAGTACATCGGGCAGCACACCCGCGGCAGCACACATACAGCCGACGAACTCGTTACCGACGGGCCATACGCCTACTGCCGCCACCCGCTCTACACGTCGAACCTGTTCATCGCCCTGGGCGCGGTATTCTTCCACCTCGGCACAAGCCAGCTGCTGTTCCTTTTCGCCCCCGCGCTCCTGCTCTTTGAATTCGCGCTCGCCTGCGCCGAAGACCGCTTCCTCGAAGATAAATTCGGCGACACCTGGCGCGCCTGGGCGTTAAGGACGCCCGTTTTCCCCTATAATCCGGCTGTCCTTTTCCCCAAAAAAGCCCCGGCGCCCAAACGCACCTTTTTTCAGGCGTTCAGGGCCGATGCATCCACGTGGTTCTGGTTCGTATTTTTTAATTTGATAATTGTTCTAATCAAAGTTTTCAGGGAATACTACCATGTTTAAGGCACTGGATTTCGCGCGTTTTGCAATCGGCACCGCCGCAAAGGCGGTCGCCAAGGTTCCCGCGGTCGAGAACCGTTTCCACATCAATGACCGCCTGAACGGCCCCTGGCCCGAAGGCCCCTTCCTGTGGATGCACGGGGCAAGCCTCGGCGAATGCAAAATGCTCCTGAACTTAGCGAAGTTCTTGCAAGAGGACATCGAGAACTGCCCGAAGATCCTGATCACCACGCAGAAGGTGGAAGTCGTCGAGTTCCTCAAGAACGCGCAACAGGATTCGGCTAACCCCGTCGAGGTCGCCATCGCGCCCGCCGACACGCCGTCCGCCATGAGCGCTTTTGCCAAGAGCACTAAGCCCATCGCGCTTATCCTCGGCGAGAACGAACTCTGGCCGGGCTACCTCTCTACCATGCGCCGCCTCTGCCTCAAGCCGTCCGTCGCCATCGTCTCGGGCCGCTACCGAGTCTCCGTGCCGGGCATCGACTTTTCGTCTGTCGCCTTCGCGAGCATGCAGACCGGCGACGACCTTTCGCGCTTCATGAACGTCGCCTCCAAGTTCAACATCGCTAACACCGCCATCGGCGGCGACTGGAAGCTCCTTCCGTGGGCGCGCAAGGGCGAACCCGTCAAGCCCGCGGAGAACCCGACCGTCGACGTCGCGTTCGTCTCTATGCACATGTCAGAATGGACCAGCCTCGAACGCATGGTGGAATCCTCCATCAAGCGGCAGGAATCGGTGGTGCTCGTCCCGCGCAGGCTCGAAGAGGCGGAGACCTTCCGCAGGGCCCTCATCGAAGAAGAATACACGGTTGTCGACTGGCCGCTCGTGCAGAAGGGCGCCATCTCCATCGTGAACAAGTTCGGGCTCACGGGCGACGTCTTCGCCGTCTCGAAATCCGCGGTCATCGGCGGCTCGTTCGCGCGGGGCCTCGGAGTCCACAACTTCTGGGAACCGCTGCAGGCCGGGGTCGCCACCTGCATCGGGCCTTTCTCCGCCGGGCAGAAGGAGAACGCTGCCGCGCTCGTGCGCGAGGGCGTCATCGTCCAGCTGCACACCACCGCCGACTACCCCCGGCGCATGCTCCCCGACGCGAAACTCGTGAGCACGTTCCTTGCCCACGAACGCAACAAGATCCAAGATTCCTACCGGCAGCTCCTCGAATTCCTCCGGAGCTTGCCCGCATTCCAGGACGGAAACCCTAAATGAAAAAGATTGTCCTTGCCACCCCGCGCGGATTCTGCGCCGGAGTCGACCGCGCCATCCACATTGTCGAAAAAGCCCTCGAGAAGTTCGGCGCCCCCATCTACGTACGCCACGAAATCGTTCATAACAAATTCGTAGTGGACACCCTCAAGGAAAAGGGGGTCATCTTCGTCGACGAGGTGAGCGAAGTCCCGGAAGGCTCGGTCGTGATATTCTCCGCCCACGGGGTCGCCGAGCACATCTACGCCGATGCCGAAGCGCGCCACCTCAAGGTGCTCGACGCGAGCTGCCCGCTGGTGCTCAAGGTCCACTACAGCGCGAAGAGGCACTACAACGCGGGCCGCCACATCATCCTGATCGGGCATGCGGGGCACGCCGAGGTCGAGGGTACGCTCGGGCAGCTTCCCGAAGGCGCCATCACCCTCATCCGGAACGAGGCCGACGTCTCGACCGTCCATGTCCCCGAGAACAAGGAACTCGCCTATATTACCCAGACGACGCTTTCCGTCGCGGAAACACACAAGATTATCGAGGCCCTCAAGAAGCGTTTCCCGGGAATCATCGGCCCCAACGCGGGCGACCTCTGCTATGCGACCGGCAACCGCCAGGCGGCCGTGCTCGAACTGTGCAAGCAGGTCGACATGCTCCTCGTGGTCGGCGCCAAGAACTCGTCGAATTCGAGCCGCCTCATGGAGCTCGGCCTCGAACAGGGCATCAAGAGCCACCTGATCGCCGACGTGAACGACCTCGACCCCGCGTGGTTCGACGGCATCGAGTCCGTCGGGGTGTCCAGCGGGGCGTCCGCACCCGAAGTGCTGGTCCAGGAGGTCGTCGAGTGGCTGAAGAGCCATTTTGAGCCGATTTCCATCGAAAATTTCATAAAATTGGTCGAATCTACAAAGTTTAACCTCCCCAAGGAGCTGCAAGACTAACTTTAGCCTTGACAATTCGACCGTTTTTATCTAAAATTGGTGTCCGAAAAACAACGGAGTTTCATTATGAGCCGCATTTGTGAAGTTACCGGCAAGGCCGGCCTCGTGGGCAACATGGTTTCCCACTCCAACCGCAAGAAGTTGATGAAGCAGCTTCCCAACCTCCAGAAGAAGCGCTTCTACATTCCTGAAGAAGACCGCTGGGTCACGCTCCGCGTGAGCGCCGCCGGCCTCCGCACCATCAACAAGTGCGGTATCCAGGCTGTCGCCCGCGAACTCGGCATCTAATTCTCGGATTTAAGAGACTAAAAAACCGTCAAAGACTACTTTGGCGGTATTTTGTGTATCCGGGCCGCGCTTTGCGGCCTGTTCCCTTTCCCCGGAAACGGGGACGGGGGTTTTTTATTTGTTGATGAACTGCGGCACGCCCTTGTACTTGGCCATGCTCGCCATGATGTTGCCCATCTCCCAGTCCTTTTCCTTGAACCGGCGGCGGAGGAGTGCGACGAACACTTCCATGAGCATCTCGCAGTCGTAGACGGCACGGTGCATCTTCGCGGGGTCGATCTTCATCGTGAATTCCCCGCGCTTCATGAAGAGGCCGGCCATGTAGCCCAGCTTGTGGTTGTCGAGCTCGGGCAGGATCGTGCGGGCGACGACCAGGCTGTCGATGACGGGGTTGCCGGGGATGAACTGCGGGTTCTTGGAATAGGCCACGCGCAAGAAGCTCGCGTCGAAGTTCGCGTTGTGGGCGAGCAGGATGGAGCCCTGGCCGCAGAAGGCGGTAAACTTCTTGAGGCATTCGCCTACCGGGGGAGCGTCCTTCACCATGTCGTCGGTAATATGGTTCACGCGGGAAGCCTCGTCCGGAATCATCATGTTCGGGTTCACCAGGGTGTTGAACTCCGAGATGAGCTTGGGGACGACCCGGCCCTTCGGGTCGACGGCGACGGTAAACTTCACGGCACCGATTTCGACGATTTCATCCTTCGTGTTCACAAGACCGGTCGTCTCGAGGTCAAACGCTACAAACTTCGGCGGCAATGCAATCATGACTACTCCTTTTTTCCAAATTGCGTCGATTCGTCTTTTTGGCAAAAATACTTAATTTCGATGTCAATAGATGTCAGCGGGAAGGGAACGACAAAATTATCCCAGCTTTTGAGGCGTATATGGCGCCCGTAGCGGACGACGGTGAGCCACAGCGGCCGCCCGGATTTTTCGGCGAGCCACAGGGAGCCGGGCTTGACCTGCAGTGCCGGACCGCGGGGACCGTCCAGGGCCATGCCTACGAAGCCGCCCTCGCGGAGCGTGCCTACCAGGTGCCGCACGTTCAGGGCGCCATGGCTGTCGGAACCGCGAGTCACCTTGTACCCCAGGCGCCCTGCCACACGGGCGAAGAGGTCTCCATCCGACGATTCCGAGACGAGGATGTGCATCCCGATCCTGCGGAACGCGGCGCAACTGGCCAGCAGGTCCTGGTGCCAGCTTCCGACGACGCCGGGACCGTAGCCCTCGGGCAGCCTGAGCTTTACCCTCAGGCTTTTGACCCATAGCGTGCAGAAGAAGGCCGCGAGCCACCCCTTGAATCGAACGAACATGGGCAAAAATTAGTTTTTTTGGCCATTCCCCCTTGGCAAAAGCGGTTTATTTACCTATATTGCCGCTCACATTGGCGACGTACCCAAGTTGGTAAGGGGCGGCTCTGCAAAAGCCTTATTCATCAGTTCGAGTCTGATCGTTGCCTCTCAAAAAGCCCGCTTTCGAAAGAAGGCGGGCTTTTTTTATGCGTTTTCCATAGCTTTGCGCCGGAGGCGGCGCATTCAAAGGATTGCTGCCGCTACGGCAGCGGATTCTTGCGGGGGCGGCCGCGCGGACGCTTCACGGGTTCACCGTCGGGGCCGACCGCCGGGAGCGCGACCTTGTTCTTCGCGGCAAGGGCCTCGCGGATCTTCTTCGCGCGTTCTTCCATGCGCATGCGGCTGAGTTCTGCGGCCGAATAGACCTGCGCCTTGGCAGAATCGGAGGGCTTTGCGCCAAAAGAGCCCTTGAGCACGCGGCCCGAGGAAGGAATGGCGGGGGCGGGAGGTGCTACGACCACCTTGGGCGCCACCGGCGTTTTCGCCGGCGCGGACGGGGTGAACAGCATGTCGAGCTTCTTGCGGGCGTCGGATTCCGGCTTTGAGCGTTTCTGTTCCGGCGAAGGTTCAGACACGGCAAAGAACGCCTTGCTCCCCGCATTTTTTGCAGGATTTTCCACAACCGAGCGGGCGACCTTGAGCATGTCCGCCCGGCCCTTCTCGAGTTTCATCCTCTGGCGTTCGCGCTTGGAGGGTCTGGCGGCCGAACGGCGGCGCCTAGCGGAATCCTCCCTCTCTCCCCTCTGCAAAATCTCTTCATTGGATGGTCCTCGGAGTTCCGGTGGAACCTCGATAATTCCGCCCTCGAAAACGGCTGTTTCTACGCTCATAATCCCAAAAAATTTGAAAAAAATGCTTTGTCAAGACTTTTTTTGTCTTTTTTTTGCAAAAAAAACAGAAAAACTTGAAAAAAATTTAAAAAAAATGCTTGTCAAGGTCTAGAAAAATAATTCTTTCTGGACTATTTTTGTGAGGTCATGTTAAGGTTCACTCAAGATATCCTACTTGCGCTCCGCGCTATCGCTAACGAAGAAGAATCTCACGAGATGTCCAAGAAGGCACGCGAACAGTTTGACTTCCTGGGTATCCGTCTTGTTCCAAGGCGCGAAGTGACCTATCCCATCTTTGACAAGTACCCCCCGAAAGACGACGCTGAGCTCGTCGCCCGTGTCGAAGACATGTGGTCGCAACCGTACCGCGAAATCCAGTACGCCGCCTGCGACTATCTCTTCCGCCACAAGGACATGCTCGGAGGGCAGCACCTCAACTTCTTGAAGAAGCTCATCAAGACCCGCGCCTGGAGGGATACGGTCGACACGCTCGCCGCCTGCATCCTGGGCGATCTCGCGCTCAGGCTCCCCGCGCTCCGCAGCAAGATTGTTTCCTGGATCCGCGACCCGAACATCTGGGTCCGCCGCAGCGCCATCATCTTCCAGATCCAGTACAAGGACCGCACCGACTGGCCTCTGCTGCGCCAGTTCTGCCTCACCTGCGCCAAGGAAGACGACTATTATATACGTAACGGCATCGGCCGCGCACTTTCCGAGTATGCGCGCATTAACCCGACCGAGGTCCGCCGTCTAGTACAAGATAACGTCTTCGCCGAGCAGACCACGCAAGAGATCCTGCGCCTCATCTAGGCCTTGGCGGTTCAACGTCTTTTCGGAGGCTCCCATTTTTCGGGGGCCTTTTCTGCATCCTTCAGCGGGAAGCTCACGCGCCCCCTGAGCACGCATCCGGGCTCCCCGGGATTGCATTCCTTTTTCCGCTTGTCGCAGAAAGTTTCTCTCAAATACCTACATTCCCAGCTCATGTAAAGAATTATAGTATTATCTTTTGCGATTTATCTATATTTCGGGCATGCGTTACGGTGATATTTCCTCCTTCCAGACGGGCGTAGCCGTGCCCCTCTTCAGCCTCCGTAGCAAGGCTGACATCGGTATCGGCGAATTCCTCGACCTTATTCCCTTCGCAAGCTGGTGCAAGCTCTGCGACTTCAACATTATCCAGCTCTTGCCGGTCAACGACACCGGTGCCGAGGCGAGCCCCTACAGCGCACGGAGCGCTTTCGCCCTGAACCCGGTCTTCATCAATATCCAGTCCGTCCGCGGCTCCAGCGAGTTCGAGGAAGAAATCGAGGAAGCCAAGGAAGAATTCGAACGCGAAGAACGCATCGACTATTATAAGATATCCTCGTGGAAGCGCGGCATGCTCCGCAAGATCTTCGACAACCGCTTCGACGACCTCAAGAAGGACAAGGACCTTTCGAACTGGATCGACAAAAACGGATGGGCGAAGGCCTACTGCGCCTACGCCACGCTCAAGGCCCAGAATTCCGAGTCGAGCTGGAAGGACTGGAAAAAGTTCAAGGATCCCACGGCAGAAGATATCGAGAAACTCTGGACCAAGTACCACAAGGACGTGCTTTTCCAGGCATGGATGCAGTACGTCGCCGAGATGCAGTTCACGGCCGCCGTGGGCGAGGTCTCGAAGCTCGGCATCCGCATCAAGGGCGACATTCCTATTCTCATCAACGAGGACAGCGCCGACGTGTGGGCCAACCGCAGGTACTTCTCGCTCGACGACCGCGCGGGCGCCCCTCCCGACATGTTCAGCTACAGCGGCCAGAACTGGGGTTTCCCCACCTACCGCTGGGACGTCATCGAATCTGACGGATTCCGCTGGTGGAAGGACCGCCTCGCGCAGGCGAGCAAGTTCTACCATGCCTACCGCATCGACCATGTGCTCGGTTTCTTCCGCATCTGGTCCATCCCCGAAAACGAGGTGACCGGCATCCTCGGCCGTTTCAACCCCTGCATCCCGCTTACCTGGGACCGCCTGCATGCCGCAGGATTCATCCGCGAGACGCTCGAATACCTGCGCCGCCCGAACTACTCCGTGGACCAGCTCCGCGAATTCCTCGGCGACGAGACGGAGAACATGGTTTCCGTCTACTTCGAAAGCCTCCCGAACGAACCCAGCCGTTTTGTCCTGAAGCCGCAGTTCTACAGCGAACGCGCCATCACGACCCTCGACGAACCGCAGAACATCAAGGACGCGCTCCTGAAGGTCTACTGGAACCGTATCTTCATCCCGGCGGGCGACGAGAACAACTACTATCCGTTCTGGTACTGGTACAACCAGCCCGTACTCAAGACGCTCCCCGAGAACGAGCAGGAAAAGCTCAAGGAAATCATCCACGAGAACGAAGCCTCGCAGGAAGGCCTCTGGGAACAGAACGCGACAAAGCTCCTCACGATTCTCGCGAAGGAGACCGACATGCTCGTATGCGCCGAAGACCTCGGTGCCGTCCCGCACTGCGTCCCCACCGTGCTCAGGAACCTCAACATCCTTTCGCTGCGTATCGAACGCTGGGCCCGCAACTGGGACGCCCCGTATTCTCCCTACTACGACATGGCCGAATACCCGCGGCTCTCCGTCTGCACCACGAGCTGCCACGACACTTCGAGCCTCCGCGGGCTCTGGGAAGAATCCGACTTCGACCGTGACCTCTACTGGACCCACGCACAACTTCCCGGCCAGGCGCCGCAGGTGCTTACGCCGCCCGCCGTGCGCAACATCCTGGAACACGTGTTCACTTCGAACAGCCTCTTCTGCATCCTGCCGGTACAGGATTTCTTCGCCCTCTCGGCTTCGCTCTCCGAATGTCCGGCCGAAGCGGAACGCGTGAATATCCCAGGTACGGTCGGCGGCAAGAACTGGACCTACAGGATTCCCGTGACCATCAAGGAACTCACGGCGAACACTTCGCTGAATTCCGAAATCCGCAAGCTCGTGGACGTGCGCAAGCGCCGCCCGATGTGGAACATCTAGAAGGCGACCATGGCCCGATCCTCAAGCACATTCGCGCCAGACTGGGTCAAGGACGCCATCTTCTACCAGATTTTTCCGGACAGGTTCTGCCGTTCGGAAAGCTACCATGCGGTAGGAAAGTTCGTACCGTGGAATTCCAGGCCGACACGCGAAAACATGTTCGGCGGGAACCTTGCGGGCATTGAAGACAAACTAAAATACATCGCGGGACTGGGCGTAAATGCGATTTACCTCTGCCCGATTTTCAAGAGCAACTCGAACCACCGCTACCATACGGTCGACTACTTCGAGATAGACCCGGTTCTCGGCACGCTGAAGGATTTCGACCGTCTCGTAAAGAAGGCACACAAGCTCGGGCTGCGCATGATTCTCGACGGCGTATTTAACCACTGCTCGCGCGGATTCTTCCAGTTCAACAGCCTCATGGAACTCGGGCAAAACTCGCCGTACGTGGACTGGTTTCATGTGAAGGGCTGGCCGCTCAACGCCTATTCCGGCAAGCCCAATTACGAATGCTGGTGGAACTATCCCGCCCTCCCGAAATTCAACACCGGTTGCCCCGACGTGCGCGAGTACCTTTTCTCCGTCGGCGAATACTGGACGGCCCGCGGTATCGACGGCTGGCGTCTCGACGTGCCGAACGAGATCGACGACGACAGCTTCTGGCAGGAATTCCGCCGCAGGGTCAAGGCCATCAATCCGGAAGCCTACATCGTGGGCGAAATCTGGGATACCCCGGAGCGCTGGCTTCAGGGAGACCAGTTCGACGGCGTGATGAACTACCTTTTCCGCAAGGCGGTGATGAAGTTCCTCTTCGACGAGCACCCGATTTCGACGGAAGAATTCTGCAACCGCCTGCGTGAAGCCTTCCCCGAAGGCCGCGGCGACATCCCCATGAACCTTCTCGGGAGCCACGACACCACGCGACTCAGGTCGCAACCGTGCGCAAGCTGGGACCGCATCCGCCTCGCGCTCACGCTGATGTTCTTCTTGCCGGGCGCCCCCTGCGTCTACTACGGCGAGGAACTCGGCATGGAAGGCGGCAAGGACCCCGACAACCGCCGTAGCGTCCCCTGGGAAAAGCTTTCCCAAATGCAGAAGGAGCCCGTCTACGCGCTCGTGAAGGAACTGACGGAGATGCGGAAGAACAGCGCCGTCCTCCGCGACGGAAAGCTCGAAATCGCCTGCAACGGCGACGGTTTCGACGTGAAGCGCACCCTGGGCAGGGAAAAAATGACCCTCGCGGTCAATATGCTCGGGCCCGAGCCGGCCTTCGAGATTGAGACTAATAGTAAGTGATGTCTTTTCTATCTTGGTGCGCCATGGCGCACAAGATAGGGCGGCTCGGCCATGTCAAAGCATCGCTTTGACGTCTGCGACGTCAGTGGCTGCGGCTCGATAATGCAAAAACGAGTTTTTGCGCTATCTCGCCTTGCCCACCTTTGCCGCGGCTCTCGCCTTTTTCTATCTTTGCACCCGCAACTAAATGCGTATTAATGCCTTATTAAGGGATTACAAATGAATAAATACAAATTCGGCATAAGAGAATTTATCATTCTCGCTGTCATTGCACTCTCGGCCTACACTGTATGGCCCTCCATCCAGGTTCACTCCAAGAAGGGCGAAGAACAGAAGGCTTTCCTCAAGGAAAACCCGAAGCTGGCCACGAAGTCCATCAACTTCGGCCTGGACCTCGCGGGTGGTACGAGCATCACCCTCCAGATCGACAAATCCGGACTCAAGGAAGGCGACGACATCAAGGACATCCAGGCCCAGTCCCTGGAAATCATCCGTAACCGCGTCGACCAGTACGGCCTTTCCGAACCGCAGATTTCTCCCTCCGGCGACGACCGAATCCTGGTCGAACTTGCCGGCGTGGATGACTCTACCGCGAAGGCCCTCGTGGGTTCCACCGCCAAGCTCGAATTCAAGATTCTTGCAGAAGCTGACAGGTTCCCCCAGGTTGTCGGCCTCATCGACCAGTACCTGACCCGCCAGACCACCGACGTCACCGCGTCTGATTCCGCGACGGCCGACTCGACTGCCAAGGATAGCGCTGTGGCTGCTGCGGAAAGCGCCAAGCCGGCCGCCGATACGGCCAAGCAGCTTTCTGACGAAGAACTCCTGGGCGGCAAGGTCGCTGAAGCTCCCAAGGCCGAGGACACCGCCAAGGCCGCTACCGAAGAAGCCGCTCCGGCTGCTGAGGTCGGGAAGGCTCTCAGCTCCTACTACATGTCCTTTGCCAACGGCGGCTTCATCGCCGAAGAGGACATCGAAAAGGTCAAGAAGATCCTCGAACTCGAAGGTGTCAAGAAGCTCATCCCGCGCGACCTGAACTTCGCGTTCGGAAGCGGCCTCGAAAAGATCAGCAACGATTCCCCGGTCAAGGCCAAGCGCCTCTACCTCCTCAAGCGCCGCGCCGAGATGGGCGGTGACGATATCGTGAATGCCCAGCCCCACCGCCTCTCTGACGGTGTGAGCGCCGGCGAAGTCGCCGTGACCCTCAAGTTCGGCGGCATCGGTCCCAAGAAGTTCTCTGCAGTGACCGCCGCGAACGTCGGCAAGCAGATGGCCATCGTCCTCGACAACCAGGTCATTTCCGCTCCGCGCATCAACGAACGCATCCCGAACGGCGACGCCCAGATTACCGGCCTCGACGACATGGCCGAAGCTAACCGCCTCGCCGTCGTGCTCCGCGCCGGTGCCCTCAAGGCCCCGATGAAGATTATCGAAAGCCGTACCGTGGGTGCCACCCTCGGTGAAGAAAACATCGTCCAGGGCTTCGGCTCCGGCGCTGTCGGCCTTATCCTCTGCCTTGTGTTCATGGTGGCCTACTACCGTCTTGGCGGTCTCATCGCTAGCCTCGGTATGATCATCAACACCCTCGTGACCGCCGCCGTGATGTCCGTGTTCAACGCGACCCTCACGCTCCCCGGCATCGCGGGCTTCATCCTCGTCGTGGGTATGTCCCTCGACGCAAACGTG
>JAEEGF011107765.1_pt1 | contig 18276 bp, 13 predicted proteins | sample 9134171 | NCBI WGS metagenome assembly JAEEGF01 (sample SAMN16246542, study PRJNA631951) | gut metagenome | biome: gut microbiome; feature: rumen; material: AP-attached | host: Bos | place: Iran: Karaj | collected 2018-10
TCCACGGCGGACCGGGCAGCACGCACAACTATTTCGAGGTACTCGACTGTATCGCCGACACGGGCCGCCAGGTCATCTCCTACGACCAGATAGGCTGCGGCAATTCCTATCTCGACGGCCACCCCGAACTGTGGACGCAGAAGACTTGGATTGACGAACTCATCGCCATCCGCGACTATCTTCATCTCGACACCGTCCACATACTCGGCCAGTCGTGGGGAGGCATGCAGGCCATTGCGTATGTCATTGACCACCAGCCCAATGGAATTAAGTCACTGATACTGTCGTCTGGTCATGCCTCCAGCAGCCTGTGGGCGAGTGAACAGCACCGGCTCATCAAATATCTGCCGGAGGAAGACCAGGAGGCCATTCGTCATGGCGAAGCCACTGGCAATTGGGATGATCCTGCCTACCTACGGGCCAATGACCATTACTTCGAGCAGTTTGTCATCAGTGTCGACGAACACTCGCCCGAGTGCATCCGTCGTCCCAAGCGTTCCGGCACCGAAGCCTACCTCTATGGCTGGGGCCCCAACGAGTATCAGCCTCTCGGCAGTCTGAAAGACTTCGAGTACACAGATAAATTGAGCCAGATCTCACAGCCGACACTGATCTGCAGTGGTACGCGTGACATCTGCACCCCGGTTGTGGCCGCCTCGCTCTACGAAAACATCCCCCAGAGCCAATGGCATCTGTTCCGCCACTCCCGCCACACCTGCTTCATCGATGCCCACGAGGAGTATTGCCAAGTGCTCACCCGCTGGCTGCAAGAGAATGACTGAATCGAAGAAATATGATTTATTAAAACTAACTGATATGAAACAAAGAATCTTATGGATGTTGGCTACCATCTTATTTTGCAGCCTGACAACCACAAGTGCTTTGGCACAGGACGTTACCCGGGATGAAACCATTCCCGATGAGGTAACGCTGCGCGACGGCACGACTGTCAAAGCCCGGATGCTGGCGAAGAAAGCGCCCAGTTCAGACGAGACCTACACCTACAAGGGCGTGAAGTACACGTATATTACGGAGCACAACTACACGCGGTTCTTCAACACCAATGTCCACAAGCCCAGCGACTACGGCTGGTACGCTGACAAGGACGGCTATTATGTAAACGCTGAGAAGGCCTATATTGTTACAGCCTCCATCGATGCCGACAATTTCCCGTCGAGCGGCGAGGTGTATATCCTCAACGACCTGGTGGGCTTCTTCAAGGGTCATACCCACCTGGGCTGCATCGCCGACAACGCCTTCCGCTACATGTCGGGCGTGAGGCGCGTCTATTTCCAGGACTGTGACGCCGTGAGCTATTCGGCCAACAGCGACTTCTACTTCTTCATTGGCGACAATGCATTTGCCGACTGCGAGAACCTGGAGGAGGTAAACCTGATGCAGTGGACTACCAGCGGCTCTAACCACTGGGAGGCGATGCCGCCGACGGCGGTGAAGCGCATCTGGGGCTCGATGCTCGACAACTCACCCAAGGCATGGATTCGCGTAGGCACGAGCGTCTATCAGCAGTACCTCGGCAGTCAGACGTGGGTGCAGGTGCGCAACCGCATCACCACCTTCGAGCACTCCTCCGACGACATTACGGTGGACGGGACTATTTATAGCTTCCTAAAGGCCGAGGACGGCACAGCCCTGAGCAATGCCGACGAGCAGCACGAGGAAATCATGAAGACACTGCGCCTGTGGAACGCTGACTATCAGGAGTTCAACGCTGCCTCATTGCTCAGCGACAAGAGCCGAACCCCGGACAACGCCAACATCTGGTACACCACGGTGAAAGGTGCCGACGCCAGCTACCTGAAGAGCCATGACGGTGTGTTGCACATCTACAACGACCCAGGCTCGTACTACAACTACAAGACCATCGCTATCCGCCGCGGCGCCTTCGAGAACTGCGAAGACCTGCAGGCCGTGGAGTTCTGGCAGACCAACGGCCGCAGCAGCAACTCCTACAGCGAGCCAAAGATGGTGATTGAGAACGGCGCCTTCAAGAACTGTAAGAACCTGAAGGAGATACGCCTGTTCTACAAGGTGGAGGATGGCGATGACCGCTGGCAGGTGCTCGGTCCGAAGGATGTCATCCCGGGCGACAACATCTTTGGTCTGCCGACACCCGAAGAGATTGACGAGATGGAGGGCGACCAGCTGTTGGGCAAATGGAACATCAACCCCGACTTTCGTATTCTGGTGGCCCCCGATCGCTATGCTGAATTCAAGGCAGATCCTAATTGGGTAGGCTACATTGCTTATCTCCAACCTGCCGACTATATGCCCTCGGCCAAGCCCGATATCATCAAGGACGGGCTGACATACGGCTTCGTGGCAACGGACGACGGCACTTACAACACTGACCAGGTGGTGACGCAGGACTTCTCGCTATGGAGCATACCTGTCATCGCTGCCGAGGTGGCGATGATAGCCTATTCGGCTTATAATGTAGTTGTGGCAGTTAAGGAGGCCGCGGCGGCGAAAGCTGCTTTAAATGCAGCAAAAGCTAAGTTGCAAGACATCGGAGAATTGGCTGCCAACACAGAGGGCTTGGAGAAGATGGCTAAAGAGACTGCACAAGTCATATCGAACATCGATAAAGGAATCGTCGATCCTGTGGCTATACAAAGACTGGATTTGTTTACGCCAAATTTAGATGTCACCAAGTTGGGCACTTGGGGTATGCATTCCAAGGTGTGCCAGGAGATGCTGAAATTGGGAATGATTGATAAAAATGGCTTGTTCAAACTGCTTCCCAGTCAGATAAACGCTATTTTTCAAGGCGGTATGGGTTCGCAGGAAGCAAAAGCCTTATATAAATTCATGTTGAGCTTCTCCGGTAATTCCAAAAGCCTGATATGGAATAGTATGAAAGATGCTACCGCAGCTGCATCAGGCATAATGAATGCAGTGTCGAAAGCGGATGTTGCCGCTTATGTTGCAGGAGAGACGCTGAACAGCTCACTGGCTCAAAGTTCTACGCTCATCGGATCAACCCTAGGCGGCAATTTGGCAACCTGTAACCTCTTAGGGTCGGCTCTCAATGCCGCCTCACTGAAACAGGGCATGCAGAACAACATCATTGCCAACATGCATGCAGTGAGCACGCACGCCATGAACATGGTTATCATCACGCCCGAAAAGAATCTCATCTACCACACCTATATTAAGAGCGCATCTGACAATATTTGGGATGCCGTTATCTATACCGGCGTATCGAAGGACACCCGCACCACGACGTGGCTGCCATCAGTGTTCCAGAACAAGAAGTGGCTGCACACCGTCAGCTTCCACGACAACAGCGCCCGCACCAGTCACAACATGTCGGCCAACCTCATCTACATACCCGACTCGGCCTTCGTAGGCTGCACATCACTGGAAAGACTCGACCTGCGCATGCAGACCGACAACAATGGACAGCGAGCCATGGGGCCTGAGAACTTCGTGCTCTGCGGCGACAGCATCTTTGCCGGCCTCGACTCGCTGAAGTTCAAGATTATCATTCCCACTGAGCGCCGCGAGAACTTCGAGAACGACTTGTCATGGGGACAGTATAAGCGGTTCTTCAAATATGAGGACGTGGAGGAAAATACCAACTTCACAGAATTTGGCGTGAAGTATGCCTATAGCTATCAGAACGGCAATCAGTACGTGGAGAAGCAGGGCGGACACACCATCGAGCACCTGCATGCCATCGGCCCCGACGATGACTATATCAAGAACAACAATGGTGCCCTGGGCTTCTTCAACGACATTGGTTCTTACAACAACTACAAGCTCGACTATGCCCGCATGAATGCCTTCCGCAAGAATGCCGACATCAAGAGCGTGTCGTTCTGGGATGTGGCCGGCTGGCTATGGACGGGCGATGCCTATACCGACCTGCAGATGGCGCTGCAAGACTACTGCTTCGCCGAATGTTCTAACTTGGAGTATGTGGATATGCTCTACCTGCGTACCGATGGCTCGAACATTGCCGAGCCGCTCACTCCGAATATGTTGAAGCTGGGCAAAGGCGTGTTCGACCAGTCGCCGAAGGTCCGCTTCAAGATGACCGACAGACAGACTGAGTGGTTCGCCGCCGACTCTGCTTGGGCAAAGTACAAGGACCGCTTCCTGCCCTGTCTCTTCCTGCCCGCCGACCCCGTGGTTGTGAGCAAGCTGAGCGACCTGAAATACCGCACCGATGTGGCCCGCTCATGGTACGACAACAACGCCTCGAAGTGGGGCGACTGGCTCGACATCACGCGGGTGACATATGACAGCTATCTCAACGGCAAGTTCTCGGGCAACAGCGACCTGCGCTCGTTCCCCGACTTCAAGCGCTTCGAGCTGGTGGGTCTCACACAGGTGGGCGGCTCTTGGTTCCAGAACTGCGAGAACCTGAGTGCCATCGAACTGCCCTCCACCATCAAGCACATCGGCGGCTGGGCCTTCTATGGCTGCTCTAAGCTGAAGGAGATCACCATTCCCGCTGCTGTGGAGACCATCGACGCCTGCGCCTTCCAGTACAGCGGCCTGAAGACTGTGCGCTGTGAGGGCTCCACGCCTGCCAAGTTGGAATATAACGTGTTCGACCTCACCAGCTATAACGGCTTCGCCATCTACGTACCCGCCGAGGCTGTGGATGCCTACAAGACGGCCTGGCCCAGCTACGCCCAGTACATCAAGAGCAATGCCAGCGACATCCTGCCCACCGAGGTCACCCTCGACCAAGCCGGACAGCTGGCCGAGAAGTTAGGGCTGACCGCCATTATGGACGGCAGCGCCGTGCGCTATCTCGGTGGAGCCTACTGGAAATACAAGCAGCTGAAGGTCAACGGTCCGATGAACGGCATCGACGTGGGCGTGCTGCGCATCATGATGGGTGCCGACGCCTGGGACAGCGACCCGACAGACGGACGACTGGCCTACGTGGATCTCTCGGGTGCCAACCTCCTGAAGGACACGGAGCACTCCTATAATAAATTTGGTGTGGACGAGTACTTAGAGAAGGCCGACTGGGTAGGTGAATATATGTTCCACAACTGTACGGCACTCGAAACACTCATTCTGCCCAACAGCGTCACTGAGATAGGCGAGAACACCTTCCAGGATGCGAAGAACCTGAAGCGCCTCGCCATAGGCAAGGGACTGAAGCGTTATACCCGCGACCTGCTACAGGACCTCACCAGCGGCATCGACGAACTGGTGTTCCTCACCGATGAGTTTGCCACCAGCGAAAAGGATGACCCGTGGGAGGCTCCTATAGCCCAGGTTTATACGAAGCAGTCGCAGCTTGGCGACTACATGAGCGACCCCGCCTTGACCAACCGCGCCCGCAATGTCGCAGCACCGTTTGCCGATGACGAGGCGATGGTGGCTCTGGCAGCAAAGAATCATTACTTCCCGTCGGAGTATTTTAAGATGAACGACATCAACGGCGTGTTCACCGGCAATACACGGCTCACAACGCTCGATGAGCTGCCAAACTTTACCGAACTGTACAGCTTGAACGCCCAGGAGTTCAGGGGTTGCAGCAGTCTGAAGCGCATCACCCTGCCTGATTCACTCACCGTGATAGGCAGAGAGGTGTTTGAGGGATGCCAGCAGTTGGAAACCATCAGCATCGCTGCTGACAGCGTGCCCGAACTGGCTACTGACGCCCTGCGCGACCTGCCCTCTGACTTCCAGATCATCGTGCCGAAGACTCACGTGAAGCGCTATCGTGAAAACTGGGCACAGTATGCCGACCACATCGTGGGCGAGGACGAGCTGTTCCGCAACGACATCATCGAAGTGACGCTCACTGAGCCGAACACGCTGGCAGAGAAATTAGGATTGAAGACGACGACAGCACATAGAGGAACATATTATGATCCAATAAAAGAAGAAGAACTACAATTATATGCTATTACCTCCGTCACTGGCAATTACTCCAACATCCGTGCCCTGAAAGTCAACGGCCCTATCGGCTGTGCTGACTTCACCGTGATGCGTTTCCTGGCTGGCTACGATATCGTGAGGGACTTGAATAACAAGACTCCCTTTGGCGGCTGCCGCAACTATTTTGGTCCATTGGAATATATCGACCTATATGATGCCGATATCGAGCCTTCCGAATACTTGACAGATGGTGCCGGGTGGCAGATGAGCATCAAGTTCCTGAAAAATGATGAAGATGATGTCCTGCCAGGCTTCGCCTTTGGACGGTGCTACTCGCTGAAGACAGTTATCCTGCCCAAAAACATGAAACGCGTCAGGGAACGTGCTTTCCAAGAGAGCGAATATCTGGAGACATTGGTCATCGGCGACGAGTGCGAGGAATTTGTCTGGAGTGCCTTGGATGATTGCGCCTCAATAACCCGCATGTATATACTCTCGAAGAATAAGTTGGCGATGGAGAACGAAAGCTGGGTGTGTTGCAACCTGTGCAACAACTACAGCCCGACGTTTGATGCCTTCTACGTACGTCCGTCGCTCTATAGTGAATATGTAGCTGATGATGCCTACACTGGTTCACAGCAGCGCACGAACAACATCAGCTCTGGTGCCTTCAAGGACGACGAGTCGTTTGCTGCCTTCGCTGCCCACGCCGCCGCTACCAAGGACGACCTGATGCAGATTGGCGACGTCAGAGGCTGGTTCCGAAGCCATACAGGCATCATCGACCTCAATGCCCTGCAATACACAAGCATCGACTCCCTGCGCACCGCCGACGTGGCACCGCTCACACAGCTGCGCAGCGTCACCCTGCCCGCCACCATCACGGGCGTGGGCCGCGATGCCTTCAAGAACGCCAGCAGCCTGCGCTATGTGGATATGAGCCAGTGCGCCGACTATGCCCCGACGCTTGCCGCCGAGGGTGGTGTCCGCTCGCTGGGTATCACAGATCGCACTTTGGCCTATATGCCGGCCCAGTATGGTGAGACCGATGACGTGAATGTTGCCGTGGCAGAGGCTCAGGGTGCTATGCAGTATAATGCCAAGACCGTGCGTTTCTACGACGGTGACGACTACGTGATGCCCTACGGTATCTTTGCCGACGAGGTTGAGAACACCCGTACGCTGACCGTAAGCGAGGTGCCCTACACGGTTTGCCTGCCCTATACGCTCGATATTCCTGATGGAGCTGTCGTCTATTGCTTGAAGGACCGCAAGTCGAATGAGCTGGTGTTCTCCGAAACCGACTTGTCCATCATGGAGGCCGGCCAGCCCTATCTGGTACGCTCTACCACCGACGTCTCGCTTAATGCCAATGGTATGACGGAATTCAAACCCGACAACCAGCTGTGGACGGGTCAGCAGAGCGTCCTTGGCTACACGCTGCGCGGCACGCTCAGCGCCATCGGCAATGCGGAGGCCTGCGAGTTGGGTGCCTACGTGCTGCAGAGCGACGGCAAATGGCATGCCGTGCTGACCGACACTGAGGCCCACCGCCGTGCCAACGTCCCCGCCGGCCGCTGCTACCTGTTGCAGAGTCGTGTGAACGGTGCCCGCACCATCGAAATGACGCTGGAAGGCAGCACTTCAGGTATCGACCGCATCCGTACCATCGATACCGACGGTACCGAACGCGTCTATGACCTCAACGGGCGCTTCGTCGACAGCAATACAAAGGGAATAATAATCAAGAATGGTAAAAAGGTAATTAACAAATAAGAAGAATTATGAAAAGAATATTTGCAAAACTATTTGTTCCCCTCCACCATAGGATGGGCCTCCTGTGTATTCTTCTATTGACACTGACCAGTTGCTCAAAAAACGACAATCCTGCGTCCGACCCTATCGTGACGCCTGCTAAAGTAGTGCTCGGAGAGTGGTATGGTCAGGTGATGGCTGGTGGAATGATTAGCAACGATAAGTTCTACAACAACATCTCCATACTGATGACGTTCCAGGCCGACGGGCATGGCATAGTTCAGCAGTACTTTCTGAACAGCGACCAGTTGATATATCAACTCGGCAACATGATCGACTATATTGTTGATGACGATGGCAATGTCAGCATCTTCGTCGCAGGAACCAATAAGCGGTTGGGGGCCTACGCCCGTATCGTTGACGGCAAGGTGATTGCCAGCATCCCCGACTATTTTATCTACGACTTGATGTTCGAGCGTCCTACGGAGACTCAGCAGCAGAAAATCATGGAGTGGGGTATCATCATTGACCAGTGGGCTGACAGTGAAGGTGATAATGAGGGTAACATCGAAACGGAAGTGACTACCAATGGTGCAGAAGAACCTGGACGCGCAAGGCAATATAGCAAATAGGACGGTTCTTGCGTCCCTTTGGTAGCAAGCGGACAGAGCCCGAGCGCTTTTATTATACATCGGAACAACATTGAGCCTCGCTGCTTGTTTATGGCTGCGAGGCTTTTTTATGATAATTAATTTAACATTAGAAGCAATGAAACAAGAAACAAAGATTGACTTAAAGAAGGCCATGGCCAAAAAAAGGTGAGTGAGAAACAGTTGGCAGAGATGTTAAACCTTAAACCTCCATACCTGAATGCTATTGCCAGTGGGAAAAAGAATGTGACTATCAACCAGCTTGAACGCATCGCCGATGCATTGGGGATGACGCTTCATATCGCCTTTGAAGATCCTCTAAAACGTGACGAATAAGAGCTGATTAACCCCACAGGTTTACTTTTTACGTTGCGAAGGAAATTCGTGGCGCGAAAACTTGCGTGTGCGGTTTTCTTGGTGTAACTTTGCGGGGAAGACAGAGTATCTTATAAAGACAGAATAACAGATTAACAGATATAATATCAGGTATGGAACTATCAATCATTCAGCACGCAAAGGACACCAAACCCCGGACGGTGTCGGTCGGGGAGGTGGCGGAGATGATCCGCAACGAGGCATGGCCGAGAGACTACCCACCAACGATACTGGTTCAGGGGGTGTTCGAAGGAGGGGTGAGGCAGCAGGACATCACGAGAATGTCGGGACTGGCGGTGACGGAGTTCAAAATGACGGGCTCTTCCCCTGCAGGGGTGGGGGATTTCCGTCAGACAGCCCGTGACGACCCGCATACGCTGCTGATGTTCACCTCGGACGACAGGCTCACGGTCATCTATGCCTACGAGGTGGACAAGAGCTATGACCTGGAGTCACAGCGGAAGTTCTACCAGCGGGTACTGCTCTACGGCAACGACTATTACGAGTCGCTGCTCGGGATGTCGCCCGTCAGGAAAGGCCATAAGGTAGGCAAGCAGTGTACCCTCTGCCACGATCCGGATGTGTACTACAATCCCGAGGCGGAGTGGTTCCTAGCCATGACCATCCTCGGTGCCACCCGTCCGGGATCGGGCAAACTGAGGAGTACCGAGGGCCTGCGGGAACGGAAACCGAACTATAAGGAACTGCTGATGACGGTCGATGAGATCGACGACTGGTTAGATCGGCATATCGAACTGCACCGTAACCTGGTCAGCGGCCAGAAGGAGTTCCGCTGGAAAGAGGAGGATGCCGCGGAAGGCACGGGTCCCTGGGAGAACTACGACGACCACACGCTCAACAGTATCTACCGTCGCATGAAGAAGGTGAAGGACATGAGGCGTGACGAGATCGACTGGGAGATCTGTTCCGACTACGTGAAGGACTTCCATCCCTTTATAGATTATCTGGAACACCTGCCGCCGTGGGACGGCGACGACTATATCCGTGAGCTGGCGATGGGTGTCACCGTGGACGGCAACACCGATGACTGGATTGTGTTTTCAGAGTGTCTGAGGAAATGGCTCGTGGCGATGGTGGCGGGCTGGCTGAACCCTCACGTGGTGAACCAGACGGTGCTGGTGTTCATCGGACATCAGGGTATTAAGAAGACGACCTGGATGAAATTACTTCTCCCGCCCCAACTGCAGAAATATTATTGCACACAGGTCGGGGTAGGACGCAACGACAAGGACCGTGAGCTGGCCATGAGTCAGAATGGCCTGATCTGCTGCGAGGAGCTGGATACGATGACGGCCAGCGAGATGAATGCCATGAAGCGCGACATCACCATGCTCGACATCAAAGTACGTCCGGCCTACCATCGCCATACAGAGCACCATACCCACATTGCCTCGTTTTGCGGTACTGGCAACAACGAGAAGTTCCTCAACGACCCCACGGGTACGCGGCGCTGGCTGGCCTTCAAGGTGGTGCGGATCGATTCGCCCACCGAGAATCCGTTCAACTACACGGGCATCTATACCCAGGCCTATTATCTCTACCGAAACGGATTCAAGTACTGGGACGATGACACCAAAGCCATCGAGGCCCGCAACGAACGCTTCAAGGTGGCAAACTTGGAGAAGCAGTTAGTGAACCGCTATTTCCGTCTGCCTGCGGCAAAAGACGGCGGGGAGTTCTTCGACGTGGCTACGGTCATGCAGCAGTTCCCGGGCAACCTCACGTCGAAGCTGCGCAAGGAGGCTGTTGATCAGGCGTTCATCGATCTGGGCTTCCAGCCCGTCACCGTCGATGGCATCCCCGGCTATTATGCCATCAAGCGCATGCCTGAGGAGCTGCAGACGCTCGGCACCCAGATGGCGTTAAAGGCAAGAGGTGATACCTTCTGAACTTTTCTCCCGCGTACGTACGTGAACGGAAATTCCAGAAAATTCTTTCCTGTACGTACGCGGGAGGAATTTAAAATAGATAACCAACCCTTATTTTCCAATAACCCTGCCTTATCGCGCAATAAGGCAGGGTTATTCTGTGAAAAGGCTGATTCTATTTAATCCAGTCTTCAATCTTCTTTCCAGCATTCCATAACATAACTCTTTCCTTGGCAAACGTCTCTACGCAATTTTCAAAGGGCAGTATGTTCATCTCCTTAATGAAATCACGGGTCTGTTCCAAATTTTCTTTTACGCGTTTGCTATTGTATGCACCATAGAGTAATTCTGCCACAACAATCTGAGTAATGAAACATTTGTCTTTTCCAACTTTTTCCATTTTGTCAGCTACATCACGATTACCTCTGAAAATAGCTACACACGTACTTGTGTCTAAAAGAAATCCTTTCATAACTCAATATCTATATTGTTTGCAGTTCTGGCATTACGGATGTCATCTACGATTTCATCTGCAGTACGATCATCCTCCCAGGCACCAACAAATCGTGTTGCCCATCCCGCCTCGACTTTTTTGTTCTTCGCAGGAGCGAGTCCTTTTACATATTTAAGCACTTTGGCCAGAAGGTTCTCATCTTCAGCGATTTCACCCATCGCGCGGTATATTTCTGCATTCAGTTCTAACGCTGTCATAATGTTATTATCTTTAGTTTACGGTGGCAAAGATAGGTGTTTTTATTTTATCTTCCAAATCTTTTAGCAAAAAAGTGCTTTTATTCGATTATTACACAGTAAGTAATCGGCTTGCCGCTTGCTAAAGAAGGGACACAAGAACCGTCCCTTCTGTGTAATTTTCAGGGGCGGCCGAGGGTGTCGAAGATGAGGGAGACCTCGATGGGGAGGAAGGAGCGGCGGGTGTTGGAGAGAAGAGGGTGGAGCTGGGGATAGTCGGACATGTAGAGGCGCAGCTTAGCCCAGGCTGCGCGGGGACAGATGGCCGGGAAGTAGAGCTGGGCCAGCTCCGTACGGCCGTAGGTTTTGACTTCGTACATGAATAATTAAGAATTAAGAATATAAAATTAAGAATTAATAATTAAGAATTAATAATTATGATTACCTTGCTATGATGATACAAAGATACGAAAAATAATTGGAATATGCAAGGCTTTGGATAAGTAAAAATACGTACAATTCATATTAATTCATATCAAGCGAGACTAATACATTTAGGATAGCAAAAAGTTTTGCAAAACACCAATTTATTTAGTAATTTTGCAGTAGCTCCGGAGGCTAAGTAAATAGTAAGTTAAACCCTTTTAAAAATTTTACAAAGATGATTGAATTGTATCTTTCAAAGGTGACCGAGACCTCAGAATCGGAACAGGCGGGTAAGCTCTATGCCCGCGTGAGTTACAAGGAAACGCTGACCGTGCAGGACATGGCGCATCACATGAGTGAACACAATACGCTGTTCTCGGAAGGATCTATTACTGGTATCCTGATTGACTTCGTGAAGTGTGTGCGTGAGCAGGTGCTCATGGGTAACACGGTGAAGATCGACAACCTGGCCATCTTCAAGGCCACTGTCGAGGCCAACGGTCTCGAAACGATGTATGACCCCGATACCGACAAGGTGGCTTCTGCTACGATCGGTACGCTGGCCGAGGGTGCCAAGACCGGCCCTGCCGTGAAGGTGATCAAGTTGCTGGCGCAGAGTACAGGTGAGTTCACCCGCGACGAGCTGAAGAAGGATGTGAAGTTGAGCTGGACCGACAAGACCAAGGCAGAGATTGCTGCTGCCAAGGGTGATTCGAGTGCGGCTGGCGGTTCTTCGTCAGGCTCAGGATCCGAGGGTGGTGGCACTGGCACTAACACTGGCGGCAATGGTGGCTCCCAGCAGGGTGGTAACAGCCAGCAGGGCGGCTCGCAGAATGGCGGTCAGAGTCAGCAGAGCGGTTTCGCACTGACGATCTCAACCAGCGGTAGCGGTTCATCGACAGTGACGCTCAATGGCAGTGCTGTGAGTTCGGGTGCCAGTCTGAACGAGGACGACGAGGTGGAGATCAGCATCACACCGGCCGAGGGGCAGGTACCGACGGCGAGTGTCAATGGATCGGAGATCGAACTCACTGAATCGGACGGTGTCTACACTGGTAGCTTCGCCATGCCTGGCCAGGCCTCGACCCTCGTGATCAACACGGGCACCACAAGCGGCGGTGATAACCACAACCCGATTGACACAGGTAACTAATTCTCCCCCTGAGTTAGGGGGAGCCAGAGGGGGTCTGAACGACAGCAGAAGTTCGCTTGCTAAATCAGGGACGCAAGAACAGCAGAAGAGGTTCGCGCGATCAGACCACCCCTGACCCCATTCCCGAGCAAAGCTCGCCTACCCGTAGCCTTTCCTACTCAGGAGGGGAAATAGAATGTCTTGCAACCCCATTAATTGCATAAGTACTATCCCTTTAACTTCAATAATTATGTTCAAATTCTTTAAGGAAAAGCGTCAGGTGATCAGTAAGATCCTGAAGTTCACGGGTTCGTTGATAACCCTCGTTATTACCACGTTCTTCGTCCAGAGTTGTTTCAAAGGATAAGATTGTCTCTGATTTTATTGTCTAAGGATTATAGGATTTTGGGATTAAGTGCTCCGCACTGGATTTTCGGGATTGGCTGCGCAGAGATCCTTATCATCCGAACCGTTAGGTTCTCATCCACAATCCTTAAATCCCTAAATCCTTAGACTTTAAAACCCTTCCTAAGAAAAATAGAAGCGTATGAGAGTTATTACGTTAATCATTGTTCACTGTTCTGCAGTAAGGCCCGACCAGACGAGTTCGGCCGCTCAAATAGACACGTGGCATCGCCAGCGGGGCTGGAAGCTCGGCATCGGCTACCACTACGTGATCCGACGAGACGGAACAATAGAGCCAGGCCGTCCTGAATGGATGATCGGAGCCCACTGCCACGTCAAAGGACAGAACCACAACGCCCACTCGATAGGCGTCTGCTACGAGGGCGGGTTAGATATCCGCGGTCAACCCGCCGACACGCGTACTGAAGCACAGAAGGCATCACTCCGCGGACTCTTAGAAGAACTTCACGCGCGTTACCCCCGCGCCGTGATTGTAGGGCATCACGATCTGAACCCTCAGAAGGATTGTCCCTGCATCGAGAATGTCGCCCATGAGTATGCTGATCTACAGCCATAATATCAAATCAGCCGAGAGTTTGTCGCTCTCGGCTGATTATTATTCTGATTATCTGACTATCTTGCGTGTGATGCCGTTAGCATCACGATAGATGAGCTGCCCTGTGTGCTGTTGTTGGCACGTGATTAAGCTTTGCGCGTATTGATGTATTGAAGGAAGGTGTCGCGGAAAGCATCTGTGACTCGGATGATCTCTTCGCCGATATAGATACAATCGTTGCGGTCGACCTTGCGAATCTTGTCGAGTGCTACAATATAGGATCGGTGTACGCGCATGAACTGTTCTGATGGCAGCATCTCCTCAACGGCTTTCATCGTGAGGTGGGTGATGAGAGGTCTATGTCCTTCAGTGAGATAAAACTTTACATAATCTTTAAGGCCGCTGACATAGAGAATGTCCTGAATCGCCACCTGACGGTATTCGCCGTCGACCTTCAGGAAAATGGTCTGAGGACTCATGCGACTCGCGCCGTGAGTCGTGAACCAATCTTTCGCCTTCTCAATGGCTGCCATAAACTTATTGTATCGGATGGGCTTAAGCAGGAAGTCGAGGGCTTTCACCTCGTAACTCTCAAAGGCGTACTCCTTAAAGGCGGTGGTAAAGATGACGCGGGTATTTTCAGGAATCATGCGGGCCAGTTCCATGCCGTTGAGATCGGGCATCTGGATGTCGAGAAAGAGCAGGTTGGGTTGTTGCTCCTTCACGGCATTGATGGCCTCTACAGAGTCGGTATAGCTTCCGAGCAGTTCCATGCCGGGTGTCTTGGTAACAAACGATTCCAGAAGTTTGACTGCCAATGGCTCATCGTCGACGATAATGCAAGTTAGTTCATAGTTCATAATTCATAGTTCATAGTTGAAGGGTGATTCTAACGTGATAGATATTCTCTGGCGTGATGGTCTGCTCCCATTGGTAACGACCTGGGTAGAGGAGGTCGAGGCGGCGACGGGTGTTCTCCAGGCCGATGCCCGAACCGCTGCGGTCGCCGTCATCCTTGGGATAGTTGGTATTGTCGCAACTGAAAACCAGACGGTTGTCTGACTGTTCCAGCCGGATATCGATTTTAGAGGGACGGTTACTGCTGACACCGTGCTTGAATGCATTCTCGATGAGTGAGACGAATAGCAGCGGTGCAATCTCAAACTTTGAATCCTGAACCCTGAACTCTGAATTGACTATGGTCTTTTCGTTGCAGCGTAGTTTCATCAGGGCGGTGTAGTTGCGCATGAATTCCACTTCCCCCGCTATGGGCACCGTCTTCTTGTTCGTCTCATACATGGCATAGCGCAACAGGTCACTCAGTTGGGCAATGGCATTCTGCGCCGCATCGGCATCGATCTGGGTGAGGCTCGAGATGTTGTTCAGGGTGTTGAAGAGGAAATGGGGATTTATCTGACTCTTCAGCCAGGCGAGTTCGGCCTCTGTGCTCTTGGCCTTTTCGTCTAACAGCAGCTGACGGATCTGACGTACGCGGATGAAGTGCAGGATGCCGATGGCGATGGCAGCTGTCACTGCGTTGAGTAACAGGAACAGGAAGGCACCCGAGAAGAAGCCGATCCAGGCAGCGTTGGTCATATAGGGCACCTGTTCCTTGATCATCAGGTAGCTGAAAAAGAAACCGTAGTTGACGCCCAGAATAAGCAACAGGTTGCAGAGGGCGAAGAACCAATACTTCTGCCGGAAGAAGAGATAGGGTCCGAGGATGTAGAAATTGATGAAATACACAATCAGCGGTCCGCGGAACTCCTGCCACATCAATAGCAACGAGGTTGATGTCGTCTCCCAGTTATGGGTGCTGAGGAAGGTAGCCAAGGGCAGGGCAGTTATCACGACTGCCCATACGACCGCCTGCACCAGAAACAACCAGATGTCACTTTTTTCAATCTTCTTCATACGGCTGCAAAGTTACACATTTTTTTTAATAATTCACTATTCACTGTTCACTTTTCATTTCATTACCATTGCCAACGCTGTTAATCATCTCGCCTTGTGACTGCTGTTCGATGAAGTCATTCTGAATACGGTTCACATGTTGTTTGGCCATGATCATCGTATTGCCGAAGGTGTAGCTTACGGTGAAGGTTACCTGGGAGATGGGCACCTTGACGGCCGTCCTCGATGTGAAATTCTGTCCTCGGTTATAGCTCTCGATGTTCAGTTTTCCGCCATCGTTGAGGCCCATTGTGCCGCTGACACTCAGGTTGAGTTTGTCTCTCAACAGCGACTTCGACAGACTGGCGGTGAGCATGTTGAATCCGCCGCTCCATCCCTGAAGGGTGTAGTTTTTGGTGGATGTCATGAGGAATGCACTCAGATTGAGTTTTTTAGGCAGTGTCTGTTGTACACCTGCCATCACATTAGCTGTCCATCCGCCGTTTTTCTGATTGAGGGCATCGCTGCGCATATCGGCATAGCTGAGACCACCGTTCATAAAGAGTCGGGTCGTGGTGGTCAGCAGGTAATTGATATAGCCGTTCAAGCCTGTCTGATGATTCTGCAAGATGTTGCCGAAGGTGGTATTCAACAGGTTGTTGCCATCGTAGAAACTGTACTGTGAGATACCATTATCGGTGAAGTGATGGCTCAGCGTGAGGTTTAACATCAGTTTGGGGGTAAACAGATTATAGACCAACGACAGGTTGTGCGTCTTCTCTACATCCAGTTCGGAGTTGCCGTATGACACGGCGATGGGGTTCGATTTGTCCACATAGGGATTCAGGTAGGTGATGCCGGGGCGCGAGATACGCATGTTATAGGTCAGGCCGAGATTACTGGTCTTGCTGATGTTATACTGGAGGCTGGCATTTGTCACCAGACTGCCGTAGTTGGTGCTAAAGTCAAAGCCGTTGCCTAAGTGATAGATCACGTCCTGCCACGTGTTTTCGTAGCGTACACCGGCTTTGATACCGAACTTTTGCCAGTTACCGGCATATTCGCCATAACAGGCCAGGATAGAGTTCTTGTATTCATACTCACTGCTACTGTTAGGGTCATATACCTCAGTCAGAAAATATTTCGCATCCGAGGTCGCATCATGCAGTTGGTACTTACCGCCCAGGCTCAACTTCTGCCCAATGGCAAGGGGCAGGGTATAGTCGAGTTGGAAAATGTGGCTCGTCGTTTTGTCCTTGTTCTCAGAATAGCGGTTCGAAAGGTCGATGTAAGTCGAACTGTTGCTAAAGTTACTGGTCATCTCCGTGGTGCCAGGGCTATAATTCAGCTGATAGGTAAGGGCCAGCGAGTGTGTGCGTGCCTTGTTGAAGAAACACTGGTAGTCGACACTACCGCTAAACGAGGTGCGCGTGTTCTTCATATCGGTGCTACTGCCGAAGTCGAAGCTGCCCCCGCCGTAGTAGGGGCTTTCCATGGTTGTGGTCGATGTGCCTGTGCTCTTCATTGTCATCCTGTTTATCTGGGCTGTGGCATTGATGGCACTCAGTTCGTTGAGTTGAAGGCCAAACGTGAGACTACCCATCGTAAAAGGTGTCTTCACATCATTGGTTGAGGCCATCAGCTGACTACCTCCGGCATCCTGTATCTGTTCCATCTCGGTCGTCGTGGTGCCGGGCTTGTTATATGAAGTCATCACGCTGGCACTGTAGGAGAGTTTGCCTTGCTGACCGTTGAGGAAGGCGCTGCCGCCCAACTGTCTGTTGCCAGCGGAGACGCGCACGGTGCCGTTGTAGCCGTTCAGATTCTGAGTACTCCCTGCACCAGGACCGAATGATACCTTGTTCATCACGATGTTCAGAATACCGCCTGCACCCTCAGCATCGTATTTTGCACCGGGATTGGTGATCACCTCTATGCTCTTCACTGCCGAAGCCGGCATGCTTTTGAATACCATCGAGGGGTTCTGGGAGAACAGCACATTAGGCATACCGTCGACAAGAATCTTAAACGACGAAGAGCCGTTGACGGTGATGTTGTCTTCCCCATCGACGGTCACCATCGGTACCTTGCGGAGCATATCGAGCACGGTACTCGATTTGGCATCCTCGTCTTCCGATACCTTATAGGTCATCTTGTCTACTTCCATCTTCACCAACCGTTTCTGGTGGACAACAGTTACACCGTCTAATTCCTTTGACCAGGTTATGGAATCTACACCTACGCTGTCTCTCATTCCCGCTGTCGCGCCCACTGGTAGCCTTTGTGCCATCATCACTGTCGGTATCACCAGCAGCATTTCTACGAAAAATAAACTCATCTGTTTCATATCTTCATTGTTTTGATTGTCATTCGCGTTTCAAATTCGGTGCAAAGATAGATCAAAACACAATGGTCTCAAAGAAACTTTCGACGAGTTCCCGTATTATTTTCGACCACTTTACCGTCTCCATGGCTGTGATTTTTGGCACCCTCGCCATCTGGAGCTATAAGAAAAACAGCTGATTACCTCAATAATCCCAAATCGGTCGTTAGGCCCAATTAGTTCGGGTGATGTCAAAGTTTTCAGTTGTTCTCCAGAGTCCAAGGAATGCCTGCCGCTGATTTCTGGTTCTC
>JAEEGF011938112.1_pt1 | contig 18271 bp, 4 predicted proteins | sample 9134171 | NCBI WGS metagenome assembly JAEEGF01 (sample SAMN16246542, study PRJNA631951) | gut metagenome | biome: gut microbiome; feature: rumen; material: AP-attached | host: Bos | place: Iran: Karaj | collected 2018-10
CGACGCAGATTGCAGTACCGGTGTCCTGGCAGAACGGGAGGATGCCCTTAGCGGCAACGCAGGCGTTCTTGAGCATGGTGAGGGCGACAAACTTGTCGTTGTCCGAAGCTTCCGGGTCCTGCAAAATCTTTGCGACCTTGGCCGTGTGGGCCGGACGCAGGCAGAATTCCACTTCTTCGAAAGCGGCCTGGGCGATCTTGGTGAGGGCCTCGGGTGCGACTTTCAGGATTTTCTTGCCTTCGAATTCGGCGACGGAAACGCCGTCTTTACCGAGGTTTACGTATTCGGTAGTATCTTCACCGTGCTGGACGGTTGCTTCGTATTTGAATGCCATAGTTTCCTTTTTTTAGACGAGAGACGAGAGACGAAAGACGAGAGTGTTTGCACATGCGAAGCATCACTATCCATTCTTATATCTTTCGTCTGTAGGGCAGTTCTTTCGTCTAATCCTGTGGTTAGTGATTAGTGGTTAGGAATTAGGCAACAGGAATTTGGCTTTAGGTTCATAAACACGCGGCTATGCCGCCTAACTCACCTAAGGCCTACAACCTACTACCTAAGACCTCATTTCGTTACTTCGTGTATAAAGATAATTCTTTCACTTGACATCCGTAGGGCCGAAAGTCCGTTCTTCCGTCTAATCTTGTGGTTAGTAAACAGTGGTTAGTGGTTGACGGTTAGAAGCATGTGCCTCTGGCTGTCATCCCCGACTTGTTCGGGGATCTCCTTTTTCTTTAACAAAGGCATGCGCACCCTCCAAAATGACGAAGCCAACTTCCTACCGCCTATTAAGTTCCACTTATCCCACAAATTCTACAACTCATCCCCCTTTTTCACAAGTTTTTAGTTCTTTTTTACTTTCAGTATGACCAAAATCACATAAGAAGTGTTATTTTTGATATCGAAACAAAAACTTCATAAGAGGATTGAATAATGAAAAAGATTTTGCTCGCCACGATGATTTCGGCAGCACTGGTTTTTGCAGCTCCGGCAGCAAAGAAAGTCACGAAAACAGCAACCACGGCAAAAAAAGCCACTACTACTAAGGTAGAAGAAGCACCGGCAGCCGCTGCACAGGCAGCACAGCCCGCAGCTGAAGCCGTTCAGGCCGCTCCGGCAGCAGAAGTCGCACCGGCACCCGCAGCTGAAGCAGCACAAGCAGCCCCCGCTGCAGAAGCCGCACCGGCAGCCCAAGCCGTAGCTCCGGCACCTGCCGAAACAGCACCGGCTGCAGCACCCGCCGAAGCCCAAGCACCCGCAGCTGAAGCAGCACCGGCAACCGCAGAAGCTCAGGCACCGGCAGCAGACTCCACGCAAGCAGCCGCTCCGGCAGCAGAAACAGCACCGGCTGCCGAAGCCACCGAAGTTCTCGAAGCTAAGGCCGAAGAAGCACCGGTAGATTCTGCCGCTCTCGCCAAGGCCGAAGAAGAAAAGAAGGCCGCCGAAGCAGAAGCTCAAGCAAAGGCCGAAGAACAGAAGAAAGTCGAAGACGAAACTAGCGGAACAGCCAAGTCCTCTATCATGGACAATCCGTGGGAATTCATCGCCGTTTCCGCAGCGTTCATCGCCTCTGTTCTCGTGATTATCTTCACTGGGGACTAATAAGCGATTATTCGAAACGCTTTATTGCGAATTTAAAGGCCGTCCATGCGACGGTCTTTTTTTTCACAGCCCTTACAGTTTAAACAAAATAACAACAACCATTCTCGCTGTGAATTCCTTATTTGCTTTACATACTAAAAGCTCTTTTTGGCGTTTTGATATGTAATCAGCAATCTGTTTTTTTTGTACGTTACATACTTAAAAGACGTTTTATGAAATTTAGTATGTAATTTTCTCCCAAAAATGAAGGGTTTTAGGGTATTTTTTCAAAAAAAATGCTTGTAACGAGCGATTTCGCCATTTTTTTGATGTTTTTTCTTCGATTTTTACATACTAAAAGTCAAAAAAACTAATTTAGTATGTATTACAACAAAGTATCTCGTTTTGTTCTCAGAAATAATCGCAATAGACCAAAATTTTGCAAAATTCGGGAACGCCTTGAGAACAAAAAAAATTTATTCTAATGTAATTCAGCATTAAATAACTTATTTTCATAATCAAGACAATACTGTTAGAGGGCAAAACATGTTTTGCCCGTTTTTACATTAAGGAGGAATCGTGAAAATCAAGAGCTATCTGTGGGCTTTATACGCTGCCGTAGGAATAACTGTAGCGCAGCAAGAACAACCGACTCCTTATGATTTGATTAGACCTACATTCCCGTTAACGTGGGATACGACTGTATTTAATTTCTTTGATACCTCGGTCACTAAAAAAAAGAACATGCTGCCCGAGAAGACGACTCCTTTTTACGCCCCGAACGCATTTATCGTCGATACACTGAAGCAAGCTTATCTAGACGCCATCAATTACCACATGTCGCCAATCCGTTTGAACCAGGCCGGCTATCTGGAAAGCGACAAGGAACGCCAATTCTATTTTATCGGTAATGCGACGACTTTTGAAATCGTAGATGTCAACGGAAAGTCATTTACCCCGGCCATCACAGGGAATCTCAAGCCTTCCGGCCGCACAACCTCCTCCGACTGGACCATTATCGCAGGCACAAACGCCGCCACGGGCGACCAAAAACGCTATAGAGTCGATATCACCGGCCAATCCGGTAAAATCATGATTGGAAACATTCCGCAAGGAGTCCCTACCGATACCCGTCTCCGCATCAAGGTAGGCAACGACATTTCAAGCACATTCATTGTATCCGACCTGGTTTATACCATGGTAAAGGACGCCGCCATCAAGTTCTACGGAATCAACCGCAGCGGCTATGGCGATTCGTGGTTCCATCCGGCCAGCCACACAAAAGATGGCGCCGGCGGAGTCGCAGTCACAGACGCAGTAGAAATTAGAAATTCCTACAACGCCGCCCTCGCAGGAACACTCCAAGGCGGATACTACGACTGTGGCGACCACCTAAAAGAATCGCAAACCCAGATGTATGCATTCATGGCCGCCGCTGTCATGGCCGCGACAAATCCGGATGCTGACGTGGACCATTACAAATTTAACCACGCGGCAGGCGGCATCGACGGTATTCCGGACGTTCTCCGCGAAGCAAAGCACGGAGCCGACTTTATTCTCCGTTCTTTCATCCGCGCAAAGGGCGTTATCGACGACATGGCCCTTTCTATCGGCACCAAGGACTCCGATCACGGTTGGTGGGGGCGCCCGGAATATCAAGACGATCTTCCTGTAGATGGTTCCCCATCGGCGAAAGACCGCGGAGGCCCAGCCTCTAGAATGGTTCGCCTCGGCGAAATCGGGGCGAACATCGGCGGTGAAACGGCTGCAGGCCTCGCCATTCTCAGCAAGATGTACAGGGAATTGGGCTCCGACTTCGATGCCTTCGCCGACAGCTGCTTGATGGTCGCCGAAAAAATGTACGACATGGCGAAAGCCTTGGCACAAGGCAAAACCACCTACGATGGCGGAAAAAATATCAAGAACAACACCAAAGCCGCGGGCTGGTCCAGCAAGGCGTACAACGGAAACAACGAATTTTACGACGACTTGGCGCTAGCTTCTGTTGCACTCCTCTACGCGACAGGCAAAAAGCAATACGCCGACGATATGATCCGCACCAGGAATTTAGTATCAGCAGGTGTAAAAATCGGCAATGAAGGACAAGCCGCCCCTACGCAGGAATACATGGAAAACTGCGCCGGTTGTTTCCAGGGCGGTTGGTTCGTCACCAACGACAAAGGCTTTTTGAAAAACGTAAAGACAACAAGCTGGGCGAATAGCTACACGTTTGCGCTTTATGCCTTATACAAGCTCATCCTTGCCGACAAGAGCAAGGCCATGAGCCAATATGGCCTGACCGAAGAAGAATGGTTAAATGCCGTCGAAGACTGTATAGCAAACTTGATCTACAATGTCAGCGACATGTCGGAAGGAAGCGGTAACGCATCCATTGAGCTGCCCGCAGGAAGTATCATGTGGAAACCGACTACCGTCAGGTATGACGCAGACTGGTACAACATGGGTTCCCCCCAAGGCGAATGGATTTACAACCGCTACCAGGCCGGCAACATGTTCGATGTGTTGGCATACGTCGATGTCGCAAAAAGCATCGAAGCACAGGGAATTTCGCTCCCTATCATGGGGACCCCGAACTGGAAATCCGACGAAATGTACCAGCTGGCCATCAACCAAATAAACTACATGCTAGGCGTTAACCCGTGGGACATTTCGTTTATCTATGGCGTAGGCGACAAGAACGACGCCCACCCGCACCACCGCGCATCAAATCCCGAAGGCACAAACGTCGCTGGCAGCCCCTATCCGTACAAAGTCCCCGCAGGCGCATTCCTTGGCGGAATAAAGCCCGGTATGGGCAACTCCCTGGTACCCAAATCCATAAGCTGGGAAGATTACGAAAAATCCGAAGTCTGCATTGACGCTTCGGCTACATTCTTAAGCACAGTGAGCATTCTCGCCCACAAATTCGACAAGACGATTGCTCCAGAGATTAGCGTAGAAATCCGCCACAAAAGCGCGGACTCGGCAATCGTGACCGTCAACCTCACCCAGCGCGGCACGGCCGTCATCCATTTCGGCACAACCGAAGGCGAGTACAACCAGACAGCAACAGATGGAGCCCTCGGAATCCAACACGACATAATACTCCGTGACTTGACACCCGGCACAACCTACTACTTCTATGTCACGGGCGCAAACGCCTACAAGCCGGAAAACGTGACGACCAAGTTCCGCGTCGATAGCACCCAAGCCCCTTACTTTTTCACGACAATAAGCAACGTCGAAAGCGCGGAAATCGCAAACGTCACCGTCTGTAACGTTTCTGCGGATAGCGCCGAAATCATGTGGTACACCCCGAACGGAGAATACGAATCCAAAGTCTATTGGGATACCGTACCGCACTCCACCGCTACCGAATTTGCGTATAATACCGGAGCCGGCAACGCAGACATTTCCGGCATTCCCACCCAGTTCCACTACGTGAAAATTGGCGGTCTCAAGGAAAAGACAACGTACTATTTCATGGTCGAGAGCAACGGCGCGCAAACTACAGTCGATGACGAAAACAACCGTCTCAAGTTCACGACACCTGTAGCGTGGTACAACTTTAGCGTAAAGACATATCAATACAACTGGTCTGACATGTCCATGCTGAACATCAACGTATTCAACAACGAAGGACGACCATTCGACAGCCTGACCATCCGCCTCTACATGCGCGGAACCGACGAAATAGACACCGATATCGGAATGGGTACGGACATCTGCAACGCATACGACGAATCCGGTTTCAGTGGCGAATGTACAGAGGCTACGAAACAGGAACTGGAAAGAAACCTCCGCGACGCCCACCCCATCAAAATCGAAGACACCTACGACGAAGCGACGGGAACATGGCAATGGTACTTCCCGCTGAATTTGGGTTCTACAGTCATCAAGAGTTCGAGCCGCCTGCGCTTTGACGTGAGATTCGACCACCGCAGTCCATATCCACCTTACAAGGACTTGATGAACGAAGCGCCAAAGAAGAAACTTTATTGCAAAGAAGGCAACAAATGGTACTCTCCTACCAATATTGCGGGAGCCACCTCTTTGGCCGAAAATCCGGGCGACTGGAGCTGGATGCCGCATTCCCGCGCAAACGGCGAAGAACTGGATTACCCGGGCATGCCGTGCATAAGCAAGGATGAAGGAGACAGCGACTTCGATGCAGCTCCCGTGAATCCTTACGTATCTGTGTACCGCAAGGACCAATTTATCTGGGGTTACAGTCCTTCTAAAAAGGAAATGGAAACCAAGAGAGCCAACTACAAAATCAACATGGTACTCGACCCCCCGTTCAACGTTTCCAACGGTTCCCATATCGATATCGACCAGAAAAGCAGCACCGTCCACGTCACCGGCAAGGCTCACGTGAGCGAAGGTGGATACATTACAAAAATTTGGGCAAACGGAGTCAAAGTCAGCGGCATGGCATTCGTTGACCCGCAAAGCCTTGACAAATGGATTTTAGACGAATCAGGAACAAAGATTATCGCAAAATACGACATTCCGACCGACATGTGGGATCTCGACATCCCCGTCAAGATGAGCATCGGCTCCAAGAAAGTGGATATCACGGTATTCGCAGGACCGAATCCCACCTGTGAAACCTGTGTCGAAAATGGCGGATGCGCTTTCGAGAACAGGAACTATTACGTGAACTTCTCGAAAGAAAAAGCGACAGAATCTCAACTTGTCGTCAAGGACGCCAACGGCAAACCGATTGTAAGCCCTGCCAATCCCGAAGGTACGGTGTTCTACATCGACTTGATGGACAAGGACAAAGTAGAAGGTAAAACGCAAACCCAAAGTCTCGATATTCTTGTCACGAACAACAAAAAGAACGACGTCCTCAAGGTCACCCTGAAAGCCGACCCCGCCAACCCCGGCCACTTTATCGGCGGTCCGTTCACGGCCATCAACCACTCCAAGGAATCGAGGAACCAGACTTCAGAAATTTCGTTCTTTGCAGGCGACACCATCCAAATCGTCTATACGGACCCCGATGACGAAGACGACGTTTCTAAATCGACATTCTACGCAGAAACCAAAACTCCCTCGCCGCAGACGGTACTCGCCGAAGACACCAACTGCGACAACAAAGTGGACCAGTTGAAGATAACCTTCTCGAATAAACTCGCCGACGGATACACGCTGGACAGCATCAAGTTCTTTATTGATGGCATGGCCGATTCCAGCAAAGTTCCGCTTGCGGCCTCCGCATACGCCGACAAGAACGAAGTCATCATCCCGATTGACACGAGTCTCGTCCCGACAAGCGCAAGCCCCTCCGGAAAAATCACAACCTATATCTCCGATCAGGGAACACCTAATGCGGAATCTGCAAAAATCACGGATGGAATTTTCCCCACTCTCGAAAGCGTCTCGATTCTCGAAAAAGCAGACGACAATAATGGCCTCGACACCGTGATGATAGCCTTCTCGGAACCGGTGATTCTCTCGTCCGAAAGCGAATGGCCGCTTGCCATAGCCGGTGCTACAGGTGTACCGGCCGTCATCGGCAAAGGAACTACAACAAACAACGGAAAGAGTTGGACGTTTGTCATCAGCGGCAACAACAACAATACGCTTGTTCCGATTGGCGTACCGGCTAGCATAAAAACGACCGGCAGTTTTACCGTTACCGACCAAAGTTTCAATCCGATTAGCCAGACCGGCTGCAAGCCGAGCGTGCCCGTAACGCTCATCAGCCGTCCAGTACCGATTTACCATGCAGAAATGATAGACATTCAAGGCGACGGCATCCCGGATAAAGTCTATATCATGTTCGAACGCAAGCTCAAACCCAAGGATATTTTCGACAGCATTGCCGTAAACTGGGGCAACCCAAGCATTACGCGCACATTCGTTACCACTGCAGATACCACCGGTGGCTCAATCAAGCCCAAGGAAAATTACTGGACCATCCGCGATTCCGTTTCGGCCCCGTTTAAAGTAATGCTCGCCGATTCGACAACAAAAGATTCCGTCAATACTTATAGCATTATCGAAATCAACATTCCTGAGCGCCTCGCCTACCCCTACGGTTCTACAAGTGGCGAAAAAGACGGAAACGGAACGATCACACCGCTCAAGGGTGTCGCAAACGGATTCTTTGAATCGACATACACGCTGTACGACAAGTGTGCTCCGGTTATCGCAAATGCACGCATCATCAAAAACATCCTGACCATCAATGTTTCCGAGCCTGTTTCCATCGCCGAACAAAGCAATCGCTATATCCAACGCGAACGCGACGAATACATTCCGTCCGAAAAGCCACAAGGTTCTGGAAAATCGTACATCTTCACCTATAACGAAAAAGAAAACGTCATCCACGCAGGAGACCGCATCCGTCTTGTTCCGCAAGAACTTGGAGCCGCCTACATCGACAAGAACGGCAACATTCCGACAAAAATGAATCCCTACGTCCGCGTCACAGGCGATGACAACATCCGCTTCACGGTAACGCTCACGGAACCCGTCGCGACCCCGAAGGAAACGGCTTACATGAATCGTCCGGAAACTGTTGCAAAAGACATTTTCGTCACAAGCGCGATTTTCAACGGCAAAAACAACTTCATCAGCAAGGACGGCGCGCACCTCGGTCAAGCAGATACGGCAAATTACGTTAGCTCAGGTCCAAACTTCGATATCGAAATCACGATGCCTTCGGCAAGCTTCACGACGCACAAAGGGCAGTTCATGTACGACTACCGCTTGAAAATCGTCATGGACCTCTTTGATAACCTCGGACAATACGTCAACACATACACACTAGACATTCCGAAGGAAAACTTCGCGTCCATCCGCAACTTCGTAGAAAACGGTCTCCTCAAACTGAACCTGGAATGGACAGCCAAGGACAATGAAGCCCCCATCGCCAAGGAAGGCAACAAGATTGGAACCGGTGCATACATTGCCAAGTTCGACTTCACTGCGGAAGCCTTCTGTGCAGCGACTTTCGACGAAACGAGTAACGATTACAAGGCGAAATGTGACGAAATCGGCCACAAAGTCGAAAAATCTTCGGACAACAAGACAAAGACTCTCGGTTTCAAGAGAAGGAACTAAAAGGCGAACCACCAAAACTCCCTATTTAAATGCAATAAGTACATCATGTAGGCGGTGCCCCAGCTCAGAGTTGCGGCACCACATTGTAACTTTTTAAAAACATTGTTTGTAAAGAAAAATTTTCTTTCCGGTCATTATTTCTTAATATTGCAAATTTTTCACATTTATATAATACATGGCAAGAAATAATCACAAAAACAGAGCATAATTTGAGAACAAAAAAAGCATTTATTCCAAAACATTTTTAAAGAAATAATCTATTTTAGCTTTTGAAAGTATAATTAGAGGGCAAGACATGTTTTGCCCGATTTTTACATATATAAAGGAGACACCGTGTCTATTAAGAAGTATCTGTTTGCATTGTGCGCCGCCGTCGGGTTAACGTCAGCGCAGCAGGAACAACCGACTCCTTATGACTTGATCCGACCGACATACCCACTCACCTGGGATTCTACCGTATTCAAACATTTTGACACTTCGGTCACCAAGAAAAAGAATATGTTGCCGAAAAACTTGACTCCGGCATCATACGCTCCGAACGCCCTGATTCCCGATACGCTGAACCAGGCATACTTGGACGCCATCAACTACCGCATGTCTCCTATTCGCGTGAACCAGGCGGGTTACCTCGAAAAAGACCAGGAGCGCCAATTCTATTACGTCGGTAACGCATCGACCTTCGAAGTTGTCGATGTCAATGGCAAATCTTTAGACCCGGCAGTCACCGGCACGTTCACGCCGACGAGCCACTCCATTTCTTCGAACTGGACGATTATCGCAGGTACCAACGCTGCCACAAACGACCAGAAACGTTATCAGGTCGATATCACGGGGCAGTCCGGCAAGGTCATGGTCGGTAACATTCCGCAAGGAGTCCCGACGGAAACACGTCTCCGTATCAAAGTGGGTAACGATATTTCCAGCACCTTCATCATCTCCGACAGGGTCTATTCCATGGTGAAGGACGCCGCCCTCAAGTTCTACGGCATCAACCGCAGCGGTTATGGCGATTCCTGGTTCCATCCGGCAAGCCACACCTTAGACGGTGCAGGCGGAATCGTTATCAACCCGGCAACAAGCGACGGTGCAAGAGGCAGCTACAATGCCTCGTTAGCAGGGACTCTGCAAGGCGGTTACTACGACTGCGGCGACCACCTGAAGGAATCCTTAACCCAAATGTACGCCTTCATGGTATCTGCGGTCATGGCAGCGACGAACCCGGACGCTGATGAAGACCACTACGCGTTCAACCAAGGCGAAACCGTCAATACCGATGGTGTTGACGACATGCTCCGTGAAGCAAAACATGGTGCAGACTTCGTTCTCCGCTCCTTCATCCGCGCAAAGGGCGTTATTGACGACATGGCTCTTTCTGTGGGTACGTTCGGCACTGACCACGGTTGGTGGGGCCGCCCCGAAAACCAGGACAAGCTACCCGTTGACAATTCGGCCGCAGCAACAGACCGTGGCGGTCCGGCATCACGAGCCGTCCGTCTTGGCGAAGTCGGCTCTACGGTTGGTGGCGAAACGGCAGCCGGCCTTGCCATCCTCAGCAAGATGTACAAGGGCAAGGAGTTCGGAGGCAAATACGATGATTTCGCCGATAGCTGCCTTATGGTGGCAAAGAAGATGTACGACTTTGCAAAGAACCTTATGCTCGGGAAAGGCTCCTACGACGGAGGCAAGACGTTCAAGAACCACAAGTCCTTCAAATTCGATAGTGAAGCTTACAACGGCAACAACGAAGCACAAGACGACCTTTCTCTTGCAGCAATCGCGCTCCACTACGCCACTTACGAAGATTCTCACGACATGAGCTATTTGAACGATGCCGTGGAAGACAAGACTATAGGTACTGATCAAGAATCCGATTACGGATTTTTCCGCGGCGGATGGATGGCCTACACCCGAGACGGCATGCGCAAGAGCAGCAAGAACACCAGCTGGGCAAACGGATACACTTACGCACTGTACGCCTTCTACAAATTATTGCTCAAGGATGACGAGACAGCTGCCAAATACGGCATTTCTAGCGAAAAGCGTCTGGATTATGCCGGAAAGGTCGCTTTGAACCTTGGTACGAACTTGACCTACCTCAGCGGCAACGGCACTACATCTATCACCATTCCCACGTTGAACAAATGGAACCCGAATACAACCGTTTCCTTCGGCAACCTCTGGTACAACATGCAAACGGACCAGGACTGGATTTACAACCGCTATCAAGCCGGCAACATTTTCGAAATGCTCGCCTATGCAGATGTCACCAAGGATCTTGAAAACGTCGATTTGCCCAACGGCGTAGGCGTTCTCTCCTGGAATTCCGAAAAAGTCAAGCAAATGGCCATCAACCAGCTCAACTACATGCTGGGCGTGAACCCGTGGGACGTTTCGTTCATCTTGGGTGTGGGCGACAAGAACGACGCCCACCCGCACCACCGTGCCGCAAACCCCGAAGGCAAGAACATGCCGGGTGCGAACTACAAGTACAGACCGCCTACCGGAGCCCTCTTTGGCGGCGTGACCCCGGGCCTCACCAACTCTTGGATTCCCGACAATAAGAGCTGGGAAGATTACCACAAGTCAGAAACCTGCATTGATGCTGCGGCAATCTTGGTCAGCGCAAGCATGATTGCCTCCCAGAAAGTCGATAAGACACGCGCCCCGGACATCAGCGTAGAAATCCGCCACGTGAGCATGGACTCTGCTATCGTGATGGTCAAGCTCACGCAGCGTGGCACGGCAACCCTCTCTTACGGCATGACCGAAGGCCAGTACTCCTCGAAAGCGGCAAGCACTGAAGCCGGTGTCCAGCACGAAATCGTCCTCCGCGACCTAAAGCCAGGCACCACCTATTACTTCTACGCCACCGGCGCAAACGCATTCAAGCCCGAAAATACCAAGGACAAGTACCTCGTTGACAGCACAAAGACTCCGTTCACGTTCACGACGCTCAGCACCGTCGAAAACGCAAACATCGCAAACGTCACCGTCTGTAACGTCGGTGCCGACAGTGCAGAAATCATGTGGTACACCCCGAACGGCGAATACGAGTCCAAGATTTATTGGGACACCAAGCCGCACTCCACCGCCGCAGAATTCGCATACAACAGTGGAAGCGGCAACGCCGATGTTTCCGGCATCCCGACGCAGTTCCACTATGTAAAGATTGGCGGACTCAAGGAACAAACCACTTATTACTTCATGGTCGAAAGCAACGGTGCACAATCCACGGTTGATGACGACGGCAACTTGCTCAAGTTCACGACCCCAGTCACATGGTACGACTTTAGCGTGCGCGCCTACCAGTATGAATTTGGCGGAACGGAATTCCTGAACCTCAACATCTACAACAACGAAGCACGTGCATTCGACAGCCTTACGCTTCGCATGTACTTCAGCGCATTGCCCGAAGAAGTCGAAAAGTGCGCCACGTTGATTGACTCCGACATTTGCCAGGCTTATGACGAAGCCGGTTTCAACAAGCCCTGCGAAAACGACCGCGAACTCCGCGACTTGATGCGTTCCGCATTGCCGGTCCGCCTGGACGACACCTACGATCCGGCTACAGGCAAGTATTCTTACTACTTCCCCGTGCCGCTAGGTTCTTCAATCATCAAGTCCCAGTCCCGCTTGCGTGTGGACTTGACTTATTCGTCCGGCCTTTCCAACGATGGCTACAAGACTTGCGAAACTCTCCGTCAGCCTGCTAAAAAGCACATGGACAAGACTACAGGCGACTGGTCCTGGGCACCGCACAAGTTCCTTGTCGATGGAGCAGACTATGACGGCATGCCCGCAGAAGACAAGGACTACGGCGACCTCGACAACGAAGTCCCGGTAAACCCCTACATTGTTGTTTATCGTAAGAACGAATTTATCTGGGGATTCAGCCCCTCCAAAAGCGAAATGGAAACCAAGAGAGCAAACTACCAGATGGACGTGACCTTTGATCCTCCGTTCCATGTTTCCAACGGTTCCCATATCGACATCGACCAGCCGAACAGCACCGTCCACGTGACAGGCAAGGCACACATTACCGAAGGCGGATACATCACGAAGGTCTGGGCCAACGGCGTGAAGATTAGCGGCATGGTGTTCTCTGAAGGCAATGACAAATGGATTTTGGACGAATCCGGCACCCACATTATCGCCAAGTACGATATACCGTCGGACATGTGGGATCTCGACATCCCGGTCAAGATGACGCTCGGCAGCAAGAAGGTCGATATCACCATCTTTGCAGGCCCGAACCCCTCTTGCGAAGCTTGTTCCGAAACTGGCGGATGCGCGTTCGTCAACAGAAACTACTATATCAACTTCTCGAAGGGCGACGCTACCGCATCGACACTCGTTCTCAAGGACGCCCAAGGCAACCCGGTTGTAAGCCCCGCAGAACCTGAAGGAACCGTGTTCTACATCGACTTGATGGACAAGGATAAAGTCAAGAAGAACACGCAGTCTATTGAAGTCCAAATTCTCAACAACAAGAAGAACGACGCTCTCACCGTGACCTTGAACGCAGACCCCGCGAACCCCGGACACTTTATCGGAGGCCCGTTCACGGCAGTCAACCACTCCAAGGAAACGAGAAACCAGACTACTGAAATTTCGTTCTTCGCGGGCGATACCATCCAAGTCATCTATACGGACCCGGACGATGAAGACGATGTATCCAAGCAGTCCTTCTATGCAATATCCAAAGTGCCCGTGCCGCAGAAAGTGCTTGCCGAAGACAGCGACTGCGACGGCAAGGCTGATCAGCTTAGAATTTCGTTTACAAACAAGCTTGCCGACGGCTATAAGCTGGACAGCATCAAGTACTTTATCGAAGGCATGGCAGATTCTGTGACGCTTCCGCTCGACGCAACCAAATATGCGGACAAGGACGAAGTCCTCGTAGCGATTGACACAAGCCTCATTCAGACAAATCCGAGCCCATCCGGCAAGGCTACAACTTACGTCTTGGATAGCGCAGCAACAACCGTATCGGTCAATGCAGAATCCGTAAAGATTACGGACGGCATCCTCCCCACTCTCGAAAGTGTATCGATCCTCGAAAGAGCAGACGACGATGATAGCGGACTCGATACCGTCATGATCGCGTTCTCTGAGCCTGTCATTCTCTCGTCCTTGAACGAATGGCCGCTCTCCGTGGCTGGAGCTCCGGGCATGCCGGCAGTCGTCGGTAACGCCACAACGACAAACAACGGCAAGAGTTGGCAGTACATCATCAGCGGAAACACGGATAAAACGCTTGTACCGGTCGGTGCTCAAGCAAGTGCAAGACCTGTAGGAAGCCTTTCCATCACAGACTATAGCTTGAACCAAATCAATCCGCAAGGTTGCAAACCGACCGTGCCTATAACACTCATCTCCCGTCCGGTTCCGATTTACCATGCAGAAATGATCGATGAACAAGGCGATGGCGTTCCGGACAAGGTCTATATCGTATTCGAACGCAAACTCAAACCTAAAGATTTGTTCGACAGCGTTGTGACCGTCTGGGGAAATCCGGGCATTACACGCTCGTTCATCACCACAGCCGATACAACTGGCGGCATCATAAAGCCCAAAGAAAGCTATTGGACGCTCCGCGATTCTGCATCTGCTCCATACACCATACAAGTAGATTCCGTCACGACAAAAGATACCGTCAATACATACAGCATCATCGAAATCACTATTCCTGAATCGAAGGCCTATCCTTATGGTTCAACAAGCGGTGAAAAGGACGGAAACGGAACAGTTTCTCCATTCAAAGGCGTGGCGAACGGATTCTTCGAAACGAACTATACGCTGTATGATAAGTGCCCGCCGGTCATCACTTCGGCACGCCTCATCAAGAGCATGCTTACCGTCAACATGTCAGAACCCCTCACCATTCTCGAAACAGGCAAGTACATCCAGCGTGAAAGAGACGAGGCCATTCCTGATCAAAAACCGCAAAATTCAGGCAAGTCGCAGCTCTTTGTCTATAACGAAAAAGACAACGTCATCCATGCCGGTGACCGCGTACGCCTAGTCCCGAACACACTCGGTTCTGCTTACCTGGACAAGAACAACAACGCACCGACAAGTGGCAACCCCTATGTTCGCGTCACTGGTGACGATGATATTCGCTTCACGACAAAACTTGTGGACCCTGTCGCGACGCCGAAAACAGGCGCGTACTTCGGACGCCCGAGCGCAACAGACAACGACGCATTCGTCACATCGGTCGTTATCGGCGGAAAGAATAATTTCATCAGCAAGGATGGTGTGATTCTTGGTCAAGCCGACACAGCAACGTACTTCGGTTCGGGTCCGAATTTCAATATCGAAATTTCGATTCCTGCGGCAAGTTTCATGACGCACAGCGGCCAGTACATGTATGATTACAGCTTGAAGATTGTCATGGACCTCTACGACAACATCGGACAATACGTCAACACCTACAAGACTGAAATTCCGAAGGAAAATTTCGCAGCCATGCGTCACCTTGTCGATAATGGCAGCCTCAAGCTCAATTTGGAATGGGCCGCCAAGGATAACGAAGCGCCAGTCGCAAAGAAAGGCAACAAAATTGGAACCGGAGCTTACATCGCGAAGTTCGACTTCAAAGCTGAAACCTTCTGTGCTTCAGTATTTGACGAAACCAGTAACGACTACAAGGCGGCTTGCAAAACCGCCGGTGAAAAAATCGAAAAAGCAAGCGATAGCAAGACCAAGACTCTTGGCTTCAAGAGAAGGAAATAACATAAATCATGTAGCCTCCTGGATTTAAAGTCCAGGCGGCTACTTTTTTAGGAGGAACAAAGTATGAAGAAACTGATTAGCGCAATTTCATTATTAGCATTTTTTTGCATTGACCAAGCTATTGCGGCAAACCGCGAAACGCTTCCTAACATCGACAGGACATGCACCAGCTGTAATCGTCGTTACCTCGACTCCCTGAATGTCTATAATAGACGTCCCATTCGCATGAACCAAAGTGGGTTCAGGCCGCAAGACTACAAGTACGCCTACGTCGCAGACCCAAAAGAAAAAACGTTCAAGGTCATCGACGCCAATAGCGGAAAGGAAGTTCCTGGTGGTGGAAACCTCACGCTCATCAAGAAGGGCGCCACAAAGCCCAACATTTGGATTAACGGCTCATTCAACTCCTTGGAAAGTGTCTATGAGTTCGGCAAGCAGGATTCCATCAGTACGCAAAAAGAAGACCTGTACCGAGCCGACTTCACGACGCTTTCGACGACAGGCGAATACTTCCTCGTTGTCGGAAATGATACATCGGCAACGTTCCATGTACACCCCTCCATTTATAATGCAATTCTCGAAAACTCATTGCAGTTCTTCGGCATTCAGCGCTGCGGCAATACGGATTCGCATTTTCACAAACCCTGCCACTTGAAGGACGGCTCCAAAATCGGTCACGACCTGACCGGCGGCTGGCATGACTGTGGTGACCATTTCAAGGTGTCCGAAACGCTTGGCTATACAGCCTATGTGCTTTCGATGGTTTATCTTACCTACCCCGACAAAGCAGAAGACCGCTATGGTCATTCCTATGCAGACACGGTCTTTACGGACGGCATTCCGGACATTCTCTACGAAGCAAAAATTGGCGCAGACTTCATTCTTAAACTCTATAAAGCATCCAAAGCGGAAGGTTTGATTGCGAAGCATGACATGTTCCACTCCGTGGGCGTTGACGAAAAGGACCACCAGTTCTGGGACTTGCCGGAACGCCAGGATGCCCAGCCAGAATCCAAAGGTGGCCCGGACCGTGTAGTACTTACAGGCATCGGTGCAAACACGTCTGGAATGTTCGTTGCAGCACTCGCCAACGTGGCCACAGGCTACCGCGTCTATGATGCGGCCTATGCAGATACGCTCCTTGCAGCCGCCAAGGACATTTACAAGAACGTGATGATGCCGCTCTTCGACTACGGTAATGGTAATGAAGCAGGAAAGACAACATCGTTCCCTGGTTTCTACACCGGTGGCGGACCTCGCTATGACGACGGTGCAGCGGCGGCTCTCGCTTTGTGGTATGCCACCAAGGACACGACTTACCGTTACGACCTTTACAAGAACACCAATATTTTCAACAACCCCACCAACTACCGGTTCAACCTGGACTACTTCAGAGCTGGATTCCTCGGCAATGAAAGCGGATTTTCACCCGGCGGCTGGGCAACAGACTACCAGAACATCCACACTTACGTATTGTTCGCCTTCCAGAACTTGATTTTGAAGGACCCGGCTATCGCTGCTGAATACGGCCTTACCGAAATCGAACGCGACTCGCTCTCGATGCGCACCATGGCTACATTCCGCAAAATATTGAACGATGCCACAAACCAGGGCGACTCCACCGTTCTCGTAAATCCAGGCGTAGGCACAGGCGACCCGCATGAAGGCCCGACGGACCTCAAGGTCATTACCCCTTACAACCTCGTATGGACTAGTTTCGACTGGGGTGTCATCCGCTACAACTTGGGCACCGCCGTTTCCATCTTTTTGATGTATGAACTCACGAAAGACGAACGCTACCTGAGAGTCGCTCTCGACAACATGTATTACGCCCTCGGCGCAAACCCGTGGGACATATCCCTCTTGATGGGAGCCGGCGACAAGAACCCGCAACACCCGCATAACCGTTCCGCAAACCCCGACGGCTATAACGCAGGAGGCATGCCCTACCAGTACAAATGTCCGAAGGGTGCCCTCATGGGCGGACGCGACCCCGAAAAAACGCTTATCGAAGACTGGAGCAAATACACCTCCACAGAAACTTGCATTGACTTCTCCGCACAGTTCCTCTTCCCGGCACAGAGCCTCGCCGAAACGCTCCCGCCCGACAACGAAGGCCCGATTTTCAGCAATATCGTCGGAACCCCGATTTCGGACACAGAAGCGATTATAAGCTGGGACGCAAACGAAGTCGCACTCGTGACGGTATTCTATAACGAAACAACAGACGCCAATACGGCCAAATCCGTACAACAGGAAAAAGCGTCCAAAGGCGGTTCCATAACGCTTACGGGACTCACTCCAGGACAAACGTACTACTTCTTCCTCGAAGGCATGGACACCAAGAGGAACCTCACCACGGATGACAACCACGGTTATTGGTACCAGTTCACAATGACTCCGACGGGAACAACCATCAAGGGTGTTACGATTTGCCAAGTGGATCACCGCAGCGCTAAGATTTACTGGTGGAGCACCGACCGCCTGAACGGAATTGTCAACTTTGGCAAGGCCAAAGGTTCTTACACGCAAACGGTCGCCGCAAGCGGTGGAGCAGTCCTCTTCCACGAAGCGATTCTCACAGGGCTTGAAGCCGGAACGACTTACTACTTCAAAGTTTCTTCGGGTACGACAACCTCTGACGAATATTCGTTCAAGACGGAATCCTACGCAGCTTATGCGGACCTCGACATTTACATCAAGCCTAGTGCCTACCAAAACACGTCCAAGTGTTCCGGCAACAACTGGAAAAATTGCGGCGACTTTATCGTCGAAATCGACAACAACGACACGACCGACTTCCAGGATTTCGAACTTCGCCTTTACCTCGGTGCAGACGCAAGTCTTGAAACACCTGTAAGCTACATCGGACAAG
>JAEEGF010486237.1_pt1 | contig 18268 bp, 17 predicted proteins | sample 9134171 | NCBI WGS metagenome assembly JAEEGF01 (sample SAMN16246542, study PRJNA631951) | gut metagenome | biome: gut microbiome; feature: rumen; material: AP-attached | host: Bos | place: Iran: Karaj | collected 2018-10
GCTCATCCTCTTGTCGAGCCACTTGCATACGGCTGATATTATGGAGACGATGACCGTGGACGAACCTCCCAGGCCCGATCCCGGAGGGGCCTCGGACTCCAGCGTCATCGAGAACCCGTCCTTGATGTCGAAATGGTTGGCGACCACGTTGGCCAGGCTCGTGTTTCCGTCCAGAGGGAGAGGGCCCGAGCCGAGGTCGACCCTCGAGTCGCCGTATTCGGACGAATGGACGGCCATCGCGTGGTCGTCCGTGGGGACCACGGTGCAATAGGCGAACTTGTTGATCGTCGTGTTGAAGACTATGCCCCCCTTCTCAGACGCGTAGGGGTCGACGTCCGTACCGCCTCCCGCCAGCCCTATCCTCAACGGCGCCCTGGCCCTGTAATGAATTCCTCTCATCAATTCACCCTCTGCGGGACCCGCGTCCGAAAGGCCCGGGCCGCCCCATCCTACCCATGCAGAATCAAGCGTCGAAAGTTGTACAGATATATAATAGGTAAAGTGCAGAGCCAGGAATCAGGCGAAGGCATAGAACGATGCCGTAAGGTTATTTATCGTGGTAATTGTTGCGACGCATGGTCCGATGGATGTAACCGTGGGTATCTGCGCTTACAACGAGGCGCAGAACATAGAGAGGAGCATTCGCTCGATCTACTCCCAGAACACGCACGACGTCGTCGTGAAGGAGGTGATAGTCGTATCCAGCGGCAGCACCGACGGCACCGACGACATAGTCAGGGGCCTCCAGAAGGAGCACGGGAACATAGTCCTCATCCGCCAGGAGAAGAGGGAGGGCAAGAACTCCGCCATCAACGCATACCTGGACGCCAAGAGCTGCGGCATCGTGGTCATGCTGAACGCGGACAACGTCTTAGGCACGGAGGATTCCCTCTGGCACCTGGTCAAGCCGTTCGAGGACGAGAGGATGGGGATGGTCGGCGGCCATCCGGTGCCGACCAACGGCAAGGACGACAAGGTCGGGTTCGCCGTGAACATGCTCTGGACCATGCACCACAACCTGGCCATGATATACCCCAAGATCGGGGAGCTGGTGGCGTTCCGCGACATCGGGACCCGCCTGACCGTGGAGCAGCAGTCCGACGAGGACATAATCAGGATGTCGTTGGAAAATGCAGGGTACAAGTGCGCCTACGCCCCCGACGCCATCGTCCTCAACCGCGGCCCCGAGACCGAGGAGGACTTCCTCAAGCAGAGGATCCGCGTCAACATCGGCGAATGCACGATGAAGAGCAAGTACGACTACGACATCCCCACCTGGAACAGGAAGTACCTGTTCAAGGCGGCCTTCGGGACGATGCACGACCTCGGCTTCCACCCGTTCAAGATGCTTTACACGATAAGGCTGGAGTCGAAGGCCCGCAAGGAGGCCATGAGGCACGTGGCCGAAGGGAAGCACGACATGAACATCTGGGACCCCGTCGGGACCACGAAGAGGCTCCGAGGTCGAGGCCGTCGTCCCTGGACTCCCCGCGCTCCACCGTCTCGCGGTCTGCGAGGACCGAGTTCCTGATCTTCGCGCCCGGCATTATCATGCAGTTCCGCCCTATGATGCTGTTTTCTATGATGGCGTCCTCCGCCAGGCTTCCCTCGAGCATCACAACGCGCCTCATGACGCAACCGGTGGAGACCGCCCTGTTCATGAGGCAGACGGAGTCCAGATGGGAATTGACGGACGCGGACCCGTTTCCTATGTAGACGTCGACGAGGGATCCCCCGCATGTCATCCCGACGACGCGGGTCTCCCTCGAGACGACCAGCATGTTGGCTTTCATATAATCGGACGGACGGCCGACGTCCATCCAGACCCCCCGGATGCGGAATCCCGCCAGTCTCCCTCCCCTGCCGATTATCTCGGGGAACAGCTGCTTCGAGAAGTCGTAGAAGGCCCCTTTCGGAACGGATGAGAGGACGTCCCTGTTCACGACGTAGACCCCTGCGTTGATCATGTCGGAGAAGACCTCGTCGGGCTTCATCCCCTCCCTGAACTCGGTGATGAAACCGTCGTCGGACACCCTGGCGACCCCGAACTCCCAAGGATTCGGCACGGAGGCGAGGGCGATCGTCACGTCGGCGCCGGAAGAGAAATGGCGGTCCACCTGGCCGGTGATGTCGATGTCGGCGAAGACGTCGCCGTTGGCGGCCAGGAATACCTCGTCCAAGGAGTCTTCCAGGATCTTCAGCGCCCCTCCGGTGCCGACGGGCTCGTCCTCGTCCGAATAGATGATCTTGACGCCCAGGTCGGAACCGTCGCCCAGCGCCTCCTCGATCATCTCCGAGCGATACCCGCAGGCCAGGATTATCTCCTCTATCCCGGCCCTCGCCATGGACCTCAACAGGTACCAGACGCAAGGCTTCCCGGCCACCGGAAGGACGGGCTTGGGACGGTTCTCCGTCAACGGACGGAGCCTGGTCCCCTTCCCCCCGACCATGACGACTGCCTGCCGGACCTTCATTCGCCCATTCTCCTCCCGTTCAGGACTGCGAACACGGCGTTTGTGCCCTGCGGGACGCCGATGGACTCGGCCACCGGGATGCACTTGGCGCGGAGGATGTGTATTATCGGGATGGGGATCTGGACGTCGGAGACGCCCTCGTAGTTGGCCATGCCCTTCATGATAATCAAATCGGCGACGAGGACCTCGGCCTTGAGCTCGTCCGGCATGGTGCTCCAGTCCACGCCGACGAAGAACTTCCCGGTGTCCACCATCTTGTCCAGGTCCATGTCCAGCCCGGACCTCTCGGCGTCGGCGACGGTCACGTCGTTCAGGATGCTCTTGCCGCGTAACACGCCGGTGACGCGCTTGCCGTTCTTGCGGAGCTCCCTGATGAGGATCCTGTCCAGCTGGGACTCGCCGCAGTTGTCGAATACGAACATTATGCTCCTGGCGCCCAGGATCAGGGACGAGATGACCTCCTGGTCGTACAGCCCCAGGCCCTCGGCTGCGAGCTTGTCGAACATGGCCTCGAACTCCTCCGGCCCGTCGATCGCCTGGGCGGTGGACCCGAAGTCCATTATGTTCCCGATGGCCGAGACCAGGAGGGCCGCGGACAAGCGGTCCTCGGCCGCGTCCACGAAGGCCTGGGCGCGGGGCGTCAGACGGTCCGCGACGGCGTCGGAACTGACCTTGAGCTTCCGATAGGGGTCCTCGGTCGAAAGCTTGGAGTAGGAGGCGGCATGGACGGCGGTGGCCACCTCCACGGTGGACTTGTCCCGGCTTATGTTCTCGGCGAACGCCTTCAGCCCCGCCTCGACGGAAGCGTAATCGTCGGAGCGCCCGTCCAGCCTGGACTGGAACAGGACGCGTTTCATCAGGCATGGGACGCAGTCGGCTTGTATCTTCATTGCAATGCACCTGCGAGTGGAAACACCCTACTCAGATATCAACAGTACGCAGAAACGCATCAAACGAATCAAATGTGCGATTCCGTCAATGGATTCAAGAACTCTTCCTCGCCGACCTGATGCCGGAAAGACAGGATGTGTCACCATGGCCCTGTCCAGAGGGGAATCGATCAAGTTCAGATTTGAAAACAGAATTCGGATAACACTAAAATAATCGAATTTAAACATTAAAATAACAAATAAATTCGATTAAACGAATTAATTAATAATCAGTAGACGTTCCTGATAGCATGAACGACGTCATAAGGGAGGATTATCTCCAGAGAATATCCAAATTCAGGGATCAAGACGTCATCAAGATTCTGACAGGAGTGCGCAGGTGCGGAAAATCCACCATAATGAGGCAATACATCCAAAGGCTCCTGGACGAAGGGATACCCGAGGAAGACATCGTCTACGTGAACATGGAATCGCTGTCGAACCACCGTTTCGAGGACGGAATGGCACTATACGAGCACATATTGGAGAGCCGCAAAAAACGCAGGCTATACGTATTCCTGGACGAGGTGCAAATGATACGCGGATGGAAACGGGTCGTCAATTCCCTGAAAGCAGACATGGACTGCGACATATACCTGACGGGTTCCAACGCGTACCTGCTGTCAACAGAGATATCCACCTTGCTGACTGGCAGAAGCGTATCCTTCATGATCCTCCCGCTGTCGTTCAAAGAATTCCTGAAGATCGATCCGCCTGAGGGGCTCTATGACGTTCCCAAAAAGTTCTCCAGATACGTGCGCCTGGGCGGGATGCCTTTCATTCGGCCTGGGAACGACGAGGACGTGGTGTTCCAACGCCTCGGCGAGATAAAATCCGACATAATACTGAAGGACGTCTGCAACCGCAAGGAAAAGATCGGCTCCGTAAAAATCAGAAGGATGGTGGACTATATGCTCTCGGAGACGGGAAACCCGCTGTCCGCCGAGAACCTGGCAAACAGACTCAAGATCAGCACATCCACTGCGGGAGGATACCTTTCTCTTATCATGGACTCGCTTCTGTTCTACAAGGCCGAGCGGTTCGATATCAAGGGAAAAGACGTGCTGTCCACCATGCCCAGGATCTATTGCGTGGACACGGGGCTGAGGAACACCCAACCGATAGCTGGCGACCGGGACTACGGAAGAGTACTGGAGAACATCGTCTTCCTGGAGCTTCTGCGCAGAGGATTCTCCGTCTATGTCGGAAAGAGCGGAAAGTACGAAATCGACTTCGTCACCGTCAAGAACGGAAGACACGGATACGTGCAGGTATCGCAGACGATCGTGGACGAGGCGGTGAGGGAGAAGGAGCTCAGACCACTTAGAACCGTCACCGGAAACGGCGACAGATTGCTCGTCGTAGCCGACCCTATGGAAAAGGCCGAAGTGGATGGGGTGACCGTCATGAACGTCATCGACTTCCTGATGGAGCGATCGCATCAAGGCCCGAAAGGCGAGAAGGGCTCGGCTCCTGAGCGTCCCTCTTATATACAATGACCAATATCGCACGCGCATGGCAGCCGACAAAATATGCTCTTCATGCGGTAAGAGGCTCGTCGGGCACGGCAACACCTTCTTCAAATGCCCCAAGTGCGGCGAATACGAGATCGGAAGGTGCGACCAGTGCCGCGACCAGGGCGTTTCCTACGAATGCAAGAAATGCGGATTCATCGGACCGTGAGGTGCTGAGATGGGACAGATTGTTGCAGGATACGACCTCATGCCCGAGAGCACCGACATCGACCTCGAGGCCATCATCAAGAGCCTCCCCTCCGTCCTTCCCGCCGGGGTCCAGCTTCTCGAGACCAAGATCGCGCCCGTCGCTTTCGGCCTCATGAAGATCAACGCCGGATTCCTCATCGACGACTCGGACGAGGCCGTCGGAGGAAAGCTCGAGAACGCCCTCCAGTCCATCAACGGGATCGAGGGCGTCGAGTGCGTCTCCCAGACCGTCTACTGAAACCTGATCCAGGGGGCCCGCCCCCGTCATTCTATTCTATTAGGGCGCAAGAAGCGCCATACCGTCTCCTTGAACAGCAGCACCGCGGCGATCGCCAACGCGGCGTACTGCAGCACCCCTCCCGCCACGTAATGGATGTCCATTATCGTGAACGGCCCTATGCTGGTCCTGAACGCCTTGAAGACGTCCATGACCGCGTCCACGCTCAGGAGATCCGTCCAGGCCGCTATCGGAAGCAGCATGTCGGCGTTCGTAGGGGTGAGGAACAGCACGGCGGAAATCGACAGCACCCACCACGGGAGCATGTAGCGCCGGTCCTGCGCGGCCATTATGGCCAGGAACGGGACCAGGAGGACCACGTACTGCGGCGCAGGCGGGTACAGCATGCATATCAGGACGATTCCGAAGCAGTACTTCGCCAGCCTCCCGTCGCATCCCTCCTTCCCGGCGCGATGGAGCCTGAACGAGAGCAGGACGGACCCCGCCAGCGCCGCCAGGTAGACGGCCGTGCGGGATATCGCCTCCAGGGAGTCCTGGAACGTCCCCGACGGGGACACCACCACCCTGTCCGAGATGAACTGGAAGCACCTATCCAGGTTGCCCTCCAATATCTGGGGCAGGAACAGCGCCAAGGTCATCGCCAGGAAGCCGACGGCGGATGCCGCCACGCCCTTCATGGCGTCCTTCCTGCCCTCGCTCCTGACGATAACGTAGGAGACAAGGCAGAATATCATGAACGCCGGGAAGAACTTGGCCCACACCGCGACTGCGAACGTCGCCCCCGCCAGGAACAGGCGGCGGTCGATCAGCAGGACCACGGTCAGCACGGCGAACAGCGCGGAGATCGTGTCCGGCATACCTATGAACGAAGTGACCCCGATGGAAAGGGGGCGGAGGAAGGTCAGCGCGGACGCGTTCAAGGCCTTCTCCTCGCCCATCAAGCACTTGGACAGGATGAAGACCAGCAGGGCCAGCAGGACGTCGAAAAATATCAGCGGGAGCTTCACCATGTAGTTGAAGGCGACGGACTGCACAGACGCAGACAGCCTATACCCTGAAATGTCCTCGGTGAACAGCGCCTCGGCCACCCTCTCCGTGGTCTCCCCCAGGTCCAGGAACGACGTCTGGAACAGGCCGGACAGGGCGAGGACGTAACCCCACACCGGGGTGTAGAAGTACCCCTCTATCCCGTAGAGGCCCTCCCCGACCTGGATGTTGCGGATGGTCAGCGCCCAGTAGTCGACGTCGTACGGCAGCGCTATCGGCGCCAGGACCAGACGGACGGCCACGCCGACCGCCAGCATCAACATCAGAGGGTGCCTCCGGGCCAGGCCGCGGACGTCGGACACGGAAATCCTCCCCGTATCTCGCGTACGTGCCGCCGATGTAGACGTAGACGCTGTCGCCGCCTTCCATTCCGATCTCGCCGGAGGCGTCCGTGGTCCCTTCGCGGAAGGCGGCCAGAGAGGTTCCGAGGTTCACGCCGGCGCCGAGGATCTGGCCCAGGTCGTCCAGCTGGTTCATGTCGAACCCGCCCCCCAGGACGCAGACCGCCCCCTTCCCGAGGGGGGAGAACGCTATGCTGGAGTACTCCCCGTCACCGAATCCCAAGCCCAGGCCGCCCTCCGCCGGGATCGAGAACATCAGGTTGGAGCTCCTCATGGACAGCGCCCCGGTGAAGTCGGATGAGGGCCTGTCCGCGGTTCTCAGGGAGACGTTCACCTTCTTGTCCCCCAGGAACAGCCCCTGCCCCCCGGGGACCTCATGCAATCCCGACCCGTCCACGTAGTAGCGGCCGATCTCGGAGCTCATCCAGAACAATGTGCCTCCAGCCTTAACCCATTCCAATACAGGGTCGGAGGCGTGCCCGGAGTACACCTCGGAGGGGAGGGCGTACGTCATCACAAGGATCCCGCGCCCAGCCGGGTCGGAGACGGTGCTTCCGATGAACTCGGACAGCTCCGAAGGGCCGCATTTGGACGCGCCCTGGAACCCTCTTATGGAAGCAAGCTTGATCGCCTGGTCGGCGTAGTACTCCTGGCTGAGCCCGTACGCGCGGCTTCCATCGTGCGCCTCGCGGAAGTAGTCTTCATGGGTGGGGTCGACGTAGACGCGCAGGTCGTCCACCGCCGGGAGGCCCCCATGGAACAGGACCGCCACGGAATACGGCTGGGATCCCGAAGAAGTCACCGTGAAGCGGCATGTCCCGTCGGATATCTCCGCATCGGCGCCGTAGGTGTACATGCCTGGTGCGTACGCTACGAACGCTCCCGCTAGCACAAGCCCGCATAGGGCTACCGACAACACGGCGATAGCGTCCGGCCTCCTCCACATCGGCGCATCTCCTCAGCCGAGGGCGCATCCCCCCGGCCACATGTACTTCCATGCCGTCGACCATAATAAATGATGCCGGAAAAGGATTCCAAGAAGTAGTTATAGGGCTACCTCCTAGGGCGGACCGTGGGATTCACCAAGGAGGAGGTGAAGGCCTCCATAAACTGCGAAGGGGAGTACTTCACCGGATAGCACGTGTTCGCTTACCTGGGATACCAGATGGCCAGAGTGCTGGTCAGGACCAGGGTCACCCCCAACCAGATAACATGGGCATGGGGGCTGATGATGCTAGCGTCCTCCCTCCTCCTGCTTCTCAACGATTGGGTGCTGAACATCGTCGCGGGGCTGGGATGGCTATTCGGATACGCCCTGGACTACACCGACGGCGGGATCGCCAGGCTCAAAGGCATGAGGTCGTCCCGCGGCGCCTTCATGGACCTGATCAACCACTCCGTGAACTACCCCCTGCTGTTCATCTGCGCCGGGATCGGGGTGTGGAGGACGGGCGGATGCCCCTGGTTCGACATCCTCCCGCCGGAGGCTTACATAGCCTTGGGAGTGGCCGGGGGGCTTGGATGCGTGCTCATAATGCTCATGCCCACGCTGTACCGCAGGGTCAAGCCGCAGGAGACCGTCGGGTCGAGCACGGAGATCGAGGGGGAGGCGATCGGCGGATGGTTCCGGAAGATGATGACCTTCAACCCCCTGACCTTCACCAACATGATGGCCCTGATCGTGGTGTTCGCGATCATAGACCAGATGTGGCTCTTCGTCCTGCTGTACGGGGCGGGGTTCGGGCTGGGATGCGTGTTCAGGTTCGCGGTCCTCTACAAAAGGCTGGACCGACGTCGCCAGATCGACTCCAGACGCCTTCTGACCGATTCCGGGACGTACTTGGAGACCTCCGCCTTCTCGTCCCCGTTTAAAAGGCGGACCACCACGAGCAAGTGGAGGAATGCGGCGACTGCCACAGCCGCCAGGAGCAGAAGCCAGCCGGAGCCCAGGTCCACCGCCAGGGAGACCGCCCAATAGGCCGCCAGGCACACCGCCCACAGGGCGTATCCGACGAGCATGCGGGGGATGAGGGAGGCGCCGACGATGCTCCCCGCGTAGACGAGGGAGAAGACCGCCAGAGACGTCATGCACACCGCCCAGACGCACATCGCCGAGAGCGAGCCTCCCCCCAGGTACATGGCGACCGAGGAGGCGACGATGTTCGCAAGGCCGGCCAGGATCGTGAAGGCCGTTATCCTCCCCATCTTCAGCGTGACTATCGGGACGCATTCCACCACCGTGGCGGCGCAGACCGCGAGGTCCCCCACCATGGCGATGCGGAACAGGTCCGCCAGGCCGACGTTCTCCTCCCCGACCCACACGGTGATGACGTCCGGCGCGAACACCAGGAGGAATGCGGTGGGCATGGCGAACAGCAGGGCGACCAGCTTCACGAACGTCCTGAGCATTGCACGCAGCCCCTCCATGTCCCCCTCCGCGTAAAGACGGTAGACGGAAGGCTCCAACGAGACGGTGAGGGAGTAGCTGGCCGTGTGCATCATCGACACGAGGGAGGCCACTATCGCGAACCCGCCGCCGGCCTCGCTCCCCGCCAGCACGTTCACCAGGACGATGGACGCCTGGATGTACAGCAGGCCGCCGACCTTCTGGGCTACGGCCCAGGCCCCGAGGGACCCCATTTTCCTGAAGAGGCCGCCATCGTAGCACGGGCGCCTGACCTTGAGGACGGGGTAGGTCCTCTTCGCCAGAGCATATGTCAACGCGAAGAAGACCGCGGCGGAGACGAGGTAGGAGATCCCGACGTCGACGAGGGAGGGGGTCCCGAAGGTGAACAGCAGGATCACCCCCAGGACCTGCACCACGGAGTACAGCATCTTCGTGATGAACAGGTGCGACATGCGGTTGAAAGCGTAGAACACGAACGAGAAGGAAGAAGTCACCACGACGACCATGGACGAGACGAGCACCGACAGGAACAGCAGCTGGACGTCCGAGGCCGCGTTGGGGCCGACGTTGAAGACGTACGGGGAGACGTAAGACAGGACCGCTATGACGGGGGCGAGGAGGGCGCACACCCGGAGGATGCCGAACAGGGCGGAGTTGAAGGTCTTCAGGGCCTCCCTCCTGTCGCCGGTGCCGACGGCCATGATAGAGTATCTGGAGCAGGCCTCGGTCAGGGATTCCGCCATTATCATGACATAGGAGGTCATGGTGGCGGCCAGCGGGATCACGGCGTACGTCGACATCCCCAGGACGTCCAGATAGTACGGGACCATCATGACGCCTATGACCGCCATGACCACGGTCTTGACCACGTTGGTGACCGTGTTCAAAAGGGTCCTGTCGAAGAATCCGCCGTCGTCCGCCATCTCCGTACGTCCTTCCGATAACGTCGCTTCTTTCCAAGGACCTCGTCCAAGGCCTCGAACAGGGCGCCGTAGTCCTCCTCGGAGAGGTTCCCGATGTGCCCCACGCGGAGCATCCTGTCCCTGAGGTCCCCTCCGCTGGGGGTGACCACGAGGCCGTAGGTGTTTTTCAGTTTCAGGAAAAGGTCGTACGCGCCCGACTCGAAGAGGATCGGGGTGACCGCGTTGGACAGAGGATAATCGGGGATCCTGATCCCCCTCTCCGCCGCGCCCTCCCTGAAATACCTGGCCAGGCGGGCGGAGCGCTCTACGGATGTTTTGATTCCTGCCTTGTCTATGGCGCGGAGGGCGACGTTCAGCTCCATCAAGGTGCCTACCGCGGGGGTGAAGGGGGTCTGGCCCCTCTCCTGGTCCTTGAAATGGCGCTTCAGGTCCAGATAAAGCATGCCGGAGTCCCTCCCCATCGCCCTTTCATAGGCATCGGCGTCGAGAACGACCAAGGATATCCCCGGCGGAAGGGCCAGGGCCTTCTGAGAGCTAATGATGACGGCGTCGATGCCGTCCTCCTCCATGTCCAAAGGATCCGCGAGGAAGGCGCTGATGGCGTCCGCCACTAGCAACATCCCTTCGGACCTGCAGAACCTGGAGAGCATCCGCACGTCGTACAGCTGCCCGGTGGACGTCTCGTCTATGTTCACCAGCATCCCCGCGTGCCCCCCGCCGCGGTACGGGTCCAGGTCTGACTCCTCCAGAGCCTTCCCGAAGGGGAGGACGACGTCGTCGTGGGGGATCCCGTGGACGTCGCATATCTCGGAGAAGCGCCTCCCGAACCCGCCTCCGGAGACCACCAGCAGCCTGTCGGAGGGCGAGAACAGCCCTGCGACGACGGCCTCCATCGCCCCGGTCCCGGATGCGGTGAGGAACGCGGCCCTGCTCCCCGGAGGGGCCCCCAGGAGCCTCTTCAGGATGGCCTCGGACTCCTTCATCATGTCGGAGAACTCCTCCGTCCTGAAGTACGGGAGCTGCCCCCCGGACGCCTCCAGGACCTCCGGGAACATCATCACTGGCCCTACGGTGAACAACCTCATTAATACCGCCTCCGCCAATGCCGTAGTCCATAAAAAGGGTTGTCAAGGCCCGGAGGAACGCATGAACGAGGTCCAGACGAGGCTCCTGAGTATGTACGAGGAGGTCAGGGAATCCTTAGACAGGCACGGGATCCCGTTCTACGGCTTCTTCGGCACCGCCCTCGGGGCCGTCCGGCACGGCGGCTTCATCCCTTGGGACGACGACATCGACCTGGTGGTCCGGAGGGGGGACCTGCCGGCGGTCGCCGCCGCGCTGAGGGAGGACCTGGACCCCGGGAGATACTATTATCACGAGCCTTCGGCGGACGACCACCCCCACGTCATGGACCTGAGCGGGGGAGAGGAGTCCCTGCGCGACAGGACGGCGCTGTTCATCGACATATTCCCCCTGTGCGAATATCCCGACGGGGCGTTCCGGAAGGCCGTGGAGGACGCGGCGATCTGGGGGGACAACCTGGCCATCTACGCGCTCGACCGCGTCAAGTCGGAGGCTATCCATAAAGGATTGAGATGGACGCACCGGTTCTTCTCCAAGCTGGCCGACATGGCCGCAGGGCCAGGCTGCGACAAGGTGACGGTGCGCTCGACCCAGTTCAAGGAGTACATATTCCCGATAAGATGCTTCGGGAACCCCGTCAGGAGCCCGTTCGAGGGCACCGAGATGCCCCTGCCGGAGAAGTGGGACGGCATGCTCACGAAGCTGTACGGGGACTACATGACCCCGCCCCCGGAGTCGGAGAGGAAGGGCGCCGGAGGGTTCCCGTGCAGCGTGCTCCTGGACTACAGGCGCGACAAGAAAAGGGAGTAAAAGGTTTGAGGGGGGAGGCCCCCTTATTAGAAGATCACTCGTACTTCCTGATGAAGCCGTCCTCCATCATCTTGGCGGTGAGGCTCCTGGAGCGGTTGATCATGAACTCGGCCTTCTCGCGGAGCTCCTGGGCGGAGAGCTTGAGCCTGGCGACGCCCTGCTCCTGGGCCTTCATCCCGACGGCGACGGCCTCCTCGATGAAGGCGTTCGTCTCGGACATGGTCGGGACGATGTAGTTCTCGCTGATTCCCTTCTCCTCGGCGGTCTTCGCGAGGGACCTGGCGGCGGCGATGCACATCTCGTCGGTGATGGTCTTGGCCCTGACGTCGAGCACTCCGCGGAAGATCGCAGGGAATCCCATGGAGTTGTTGACCTGGTTGGGGAAGTCGGACCTTCCAGTGGCGAACACCTTGCACCCGTGCTCCTTCGCCTCCCAGGGCCAGATCTCCGGGACAGGGTTGGCGGTCGCGAAGATGATGGGGTCGTCGGCCATGAGGTCCACGTACTCCGGAGGGATGGTGCCGGGCCCGGGCTTGGAGGCGGCGATGACTATGTCCGCTCCCTTGAAGGCCTCCTTCATGCCGCCGGTCTTGCCGGCCCCGTTGGTCTTCTTGCAGATCTCCCACTTCTGCCTGAAGCTTCCCTCGACGTCCTTCCTCTCGAGGTTCAAGATCCCCTTGGAGTCGCACATGCACATGTTCTCGGGCTTGAAGCCGGTGGCGAGCATGAGCCTGGCGATGGCGATGGAGGCCGCCCCGGCTCCGATGATGGTGATGTGGGAGTCCTCGAGCTTCTTCCCGACGAGCTTCATGGCGTTGATGGCCCCAGCGACCTCCACGGTGGCGGTCCCCTGCTGGTCGTCGTGCCAGACGGGAATCTTGCAGTCCCTCCTGAGCTCGTCGAGGATGTCGAAGCACTTGGGGTTGGAGATGTCCTCGAGGTTTATTCCTCCGAAGGAGGGAGCGATGAGCCTGACGGTCTCGATGATCTTGTCAGGGTCCTTGGTGTCCAGGCAGATGGGCACGCAGTCGACCCCGCCGAGGTACTTGAAGAGCATCCCCTTACCTTCCATCACGGGCATGGCGGCCTCCGGGCCGATGTCCCCGAGTCCGAGCACGCGGGTACCGTCGGATACGACGGCCACAGTGTTCCACTTCCAGGTGTGCTCGTACACCTTCTCAGGATTCTTGGCGATGTCCTTGCAGGGCTCCGCCACGCCGGGGGAGTACCAGATCGCGAAGTCGTCGAAGCCCCTGACGCACGCCTTCGGGACCACCTCTATCTTCCCGCCGTAGTAGGGGTGCATGACCATGGCGTCCTTCCCGGGCTTCTGAGCCCTCTCCAGCCTCTCCTCGGGTGTGAGGTCCTTGTAATCCTTCTTCTCTGCTGCCATTTGTTCACCTGATTACGAATTTCGTAGGATTGCATTCGAATTTTGATACCGCACATGCAGATTACTGTATTTATAGGTAATCTGCCGACGAAGTACATCGACTTCATGAATGCTGGCGCCTGGAAGGCCCACTCCTACGGGCTTGAAAAGATGTTTAAGCACGGAACCCATGAGTGAGAAAGAACGGTGGCGACCTGACCTGGACGGGAAGAGAGGCACCGAACGGACAAACAAGGAGGATTCCAATGAACACGAAAATCATGGCGGTGCTCATGGCGCTCATCATGACGGCCGCCGCGCTCATAGCATCGGTGCCGGGGGCCGGCGCCGAGGAAGGGGATGCAGACGACCCCTACTACCTCATCGGCAGCGCCTCAGCCCCCGCCGCCCTGTACCAGAGCGACAGCGACGGGCTCACAGCCAGGATGGACTTCAACGAGACCGCCTACACCATCAAAAGCCTGAAGTTCAGCTACAGCGTCGGAAGCACCTATCAGAACATCACCGTCGGCCAGGAAACGTCCGTCAACTCCGGCGACGTATTGGTCACCATCAGTTCCACCAGCGACCCTGGGGTCTACAAACTCGCACTGAAATACGGCACGCACGAGAAATCCACGAACCTCATCATCAAGGTCGACATCACCACCAGCTACAAGGGCAGCAAGGATCTGACCCTCTCTTACTACTATGGCGCCAATGTGCGCACGATCGCCTCTGGGCATGAGGACACTGGAAAAGACAAGATCGCCGTCGAGGAACTGGAGTCCGGCAAGACCTATCTCAAAGTCACCAAGGACGAAAACTACAAGACCAAGCTTTGGGTCTACAATCCCCAGGACCGCAATAAGACGCCCATCATGGACACCTACAACTTCTACGCGACCGGCCTCCCCGACGGACTGGCCATCAAGGCAGACGTCGCCGCAGACCACGAGTTCGTGATTGCCGGAAAGGTAATCCACAACATAAAGGCGGACGAAGGCAAGGAGTACAAGGAATGCGACGTGACCATATACGCCGCCGATATCAACGGCAACATCCTGGAGCCCAAAGAGGTCAAGCTCAGAGTGTACCTCTCCGAGCTGGAGTTCAGTTACGAGGTCATCACCGAGGACGGCACCGAGACCTTCGACGAAGACGTGACCGTCGTCATAAAGGCCGGAACGACCATAACCGTCGTGCCTAGCAACGACAACGTCACCGTCATAGGGCCTGACGCCGGCGAGTGGGACGCGGAAACGAACACCTATACCTCGAATGCCGACGAGTCCGGGGTCATCGAGATCATCATGATCAACGAGGATGCCAGCGGCGCCAAGGTCCAGCACAAGGTCACCGCCCTGATCGTCGGCGAGATCGTGCACTCCGGCCTTGATCCCGTTGTAACCTCTGCTTGAAAACCTTTCAATGGGGCCTTCGGGCCCTACTTTTCTAAATTACCTACCGAATAACAACCTATGGATACGTCCCTCCCGACCACGAGGGCGTCCAGACGTCATGGTTTCTTCGTCGAATTCGAATCCAATCAAAGAACATTTAAATAACGCTGGAGACATGAAGAAAGCAATCGTCACTATGAGCACTACATCAATGGCGCACATATACGAAGTAAGATTCAGGAGGAATTGATACGAACAGCAAACTGACCGCCGCAATCATGGCTTCGATCATGCTGGTTGTCGCGTTCTCCGCAGTGTCGGCCCAATCTGAAGGGACTGACCCTGCCCTGGGGAGCATCGAAAACCCGCAATATATCATCGGGACCGAGAGCGTGCCATATGTAATCACAGGAGACGACCCCGTCACCGCCAAACTGAACCTGAACGCGAAAGCATTCGACGGCCCTTCATTTGAAGTGGTAGCCTACAAGAACAGCACCTCCACAATGTACAATGACAACGGCCCGACGGGCACTATACTTGACTCTGACGATGATCCCGCCGCGGGTGCTGAAAAGGATGACGGATTCGAATGCTATCTCTCCGACGAAACTGGACTTGGAAAGGTCGCTTTCACAAAGGACGTTGGAACCGGATACTTCCTTATAGAAGTCAAGTTGACTGATGATTTCGCAGACACCGACTGCCCCGAGTTCAACGACGTCGTGCTGTACTACTACTACGCGGCGAACATAAGCATTGTAGAATCGACCACCACCGTGATTCTTTCCAATTCGAACGATGTGAGCTCCGCTGCAGACATAGGGATGACAAACAGTATTGTCTTCCAGAAGGACACTGACTTCCCCGGCGTTTATGCAATGGTCAAAGTCGTAACCGGCTCTGATACGGTCTATTACGGTGCCGACGACTACGATTTCTATGAGACAAACCTCCCTGACGGAATCGACATGAAGACCGATGGCCAAATTGCCGGAAAAGTTGCCGCATCTGTCTCGCTCTCCGAGGACAATGAATTCTTCGTGTACGCAATCAACAAGAACACCGGAAAGACAGTATACAGCAGCACCATCACCCCCGTAAGCGGAGACCCTCTCAACTACAAGTACAACGTCGCGAACAGCGCGAACGATGACTTCTTCAAGTATAAAATCGAGAACTACGACTCGAAGTTCTACTCGGAAGTCGGATATGCCGCAATGGAGAACAGTGGCAGCCTTACAATAACTCTCCTGGACGTCAACGACCATAACATAACTCCCTCCAAGGCTGCCACAGAGCAAAGCGGTGACAACCCAGCAGAACCCGGCTACACATTCACCGCAGCATACAGTGCTAACGGTTCAACCCTTACAGCAATCACTGTGAAGAACATCGGAACCGATAATGCGCCCATAGCAGGCTTTGTCCTTAACGAAGTCGTCACCGACGGCATCGTTAACGAGGTCGACGACTATACCGGTATCATTCAGCTCCAGATTACGAAGACCCTCACAACCGGTGAATCCTACACGGCAACCATCCATGTGATGCTCGTGGGTCCCCTCGTCCACTCTGGACTCGACCCCACCGTGACCTCTGCCTGATAAAACGAGGGGGCTCCGGCCCTCTCACCCCAAACCATTTATCCTGCTCTTTTCCTTAAACTCCCCAATGGATAGAAACATCGTCGCCTTAGCGGCCATATTGGCCATCGCGGCCCTGTTGATACCGGTGCAGATCGCCCCGTCAGAATCTGACGCCGAGGAGGAGCTTCTCGACACCGGGATATGGATATGCTACGGAAGGAACATAACCATACAGGACCACAACTACGATGCGAAGACCTACTCCTCCATCGAGTGGAGATACTCCACAGTCAAGGCGGACCTCGACAACATCGACCCCGTGGCCGAGGTCGTCCTGGAATTCACCGTTCCGTTTGAGATCTGCGCGGACGACAGCTACATCACCTATTACGTCAGGGAGAGCGCTGTCGTCAGCGGCACCCCTCTGACCGAGGACCTGACCGTCCTGATCAACCCGTCGTCCTATGTGCGTTACGTCAAGTTCATGTACAACGACGGGACCGACGCCGTATACTACAACGCGCCCATGACCGCCGAAAGGGGATACAAATACCTGACACAGTACATGGTCGACGTCCCCGCGAAAGACCCGGAAAGACCGGGATACAAGTTTTTGGGATGGTACACCGACTCCGCCTGCACCATGCCCTACACGAAGGAGTACTACCACCTGTTCGACTCCAGCCGCGTCTGCCACCTGTACGCCAAGTGGGAAGAGGACCCCTCCTTCCAGCCCGGGTACAAAATGGTCAAGATCGACTTGCAGCCCGTCGATGGACTGAAGTTCGACTACGACGGCCTGGTCATCCCGCAGGGTTCCACCTTCACCTACGTCGCGTCTCCCTTCAATGGTTACTCCTACGACCTCTCCGAATCCAAGTCGCTATGCGTGACGGACGGGAGGACGCTGGACCGCGCCCAGGAAGGAGAGGGGTACAGGTTCACCCTGGCTGACGTAGAGCAGGACTCCAAAATCATCCTGCAGAATGTAAAGAGGCTGTTCTACATCTACGACACCCTCCACGACGGCATCAGCATAACCAAATACCACAGCCCGGCAAGTGGCTCCCTGAACCTAACGCTCTCCCTGCCTTCGGGCTCCCAGTTCAACGCCATCGAGACCACCGTGTGGATGGGCGGGGAGAACGTCACCGGGAACGTGGTCTCCGGGAACGACATCAAGATACCCAGCCTCACCGGCGACGTCTACATCTTCGCCGACGGGAAGAACGTGGAGAAGCCTGGCAGCGACTTCCCCTGGTGGATCGTCGCCCTGGCCGGAGCCGTCATCGCCGCCCTCCTGGTAGCGGTGGCCTTCCTGCTCAGGAAGAAGAAGGCCGTGCTGCTGTCCTCCTCCGAGGCCTCCTGCAACGCCCTGGCGTCCAAGGACTTCTCCGGGAAGACGTGCCAGTTCCTGGACCTCTCCAGGAGCGAGGACATGGACCCCGTGTACGCGTTCCTGTTCCTGGGCAAGGACTCCTACATGAGGTCTGGATACAGGTTCGAGGCGGAAGGGCTCCCCGCAGGGGTCTCCATAACGGACGGGGTCATAACCGGAAGGGTGACGGCCTATCAGCCCTCCGAGGCCCCGGAATCGTTCACCGTGACCGCGATAGACTCACAGTCCGGAAAGAAGATCTGCACCAGCGAGTTCAGATACACCGTATCCGAGTAAACCTGTTAAAGCCGGGGGGGGTCTCCCGGCACCCCTTTCTTCTGACATCTCCACTTGGCATCAACGCTATACATATAATACAAGAAATGAATGTAATCTGGACGCTAGACCTTGTACAGCCAAGAGGAGTGCCCATGTCCGGATGTCTGCAGCCAGAAGAGCCTCGCGCCGCGTCCCCGCTAAACGACCGAGAGGCGGAGCCATGCCGAACGCCAGACCGAGACTCATAGCATTCGCCCTATCGCTCATAGTG
>JAEEGF011946465.1_pt1 | contig 18268 bp, 13 predicted proteins | sample 9134171 | NCBI WGS metagenome assembly JAEEGF01 (sample SAMN16246542, study PRJNA631951) | gut metagenome | biome: gut microbiome; feature: rumen; material: AP-attached | host: Bos | place: Iran: Karaj | collected 2018-10
CCCAGCACCTCGTTGAGAATCACCGACGGATAGACCGTGTTGCCCACCCAGTTGATGTCCGAGATGTAGTATTTCTTACCCTCGTTGATGGTGAGATAGACGTCAACGCTCTTCTCGTCGTACGGCACCACGCTGTCCTTGACGATGACGGCATCGCGGTAGCCCTTCTCGTTGTACTTGTCGATGATGAGCTGCTTGTCGGCTTCGTAGTCGCTCTGGACAAACTTCTTCTGCGAGAAGATTTTCCAGATGTTGGTCTTCTCGTTGGTCTTCTTCATGGTGCGCTTGAGTTTACTGTCGCTCAGCACCTCGTTGCCGTCGATATAAATCTTGTGCACCTTGATTTTCTCGTGCTTGTCCACGTTGATGTTGACGATGACCTCGTTCTGCTTGCTCAGGTCAGGAACCTGCACGACTTCACAGGTAGCTTGTCCGAAGCCCTTCTGGGCATAGTATTTCTCGACGAGGATCTTGATGCGGTCGGCAATGTTGGGCGTCATCTGGCTGCCGGGCTGGAAACCCAGGCGCTCGATGATGTCCTTTTTCTCGCCGCCCTTCATGCCGTTGTAGTTCACCTGTGACACACGGGGCTGCTGGCGCAGGTTAAACACCAGCCATGCCTGGTCGTGGTAGATTTTCTCGACCTGGATCTGCACCTTGGAGAACAATCCCTGACGCCAGAAACGCTTGGCTGCCGACTTGATGTCGTCACCGGGGATATCGACGCGCTGACCTACGGCCAAGCCTGAATAACCGATGATGATGCTCTCGTCGTAGTTCTCCACACCCTCGACACGGATGCCCGCAATCTCATACTGCGTGGGCGATGCCGTGAAGACGACTTTGGGGTTATAGATCGTGTCGCCGACCGTATAGGTCTCCTGCGCACTCATCGCCAACGGCGAGAGGGCGGCCACAGCCAGCAACGTCAACCATTTATGTTTGATATTCTTCATTGAAAAATCATTCTTCTACGTTATTAACCTGTTCGCTCGTTTTTCCGTAGCGACGCTCACGTGCCTGGAAGTCGGCAATCGCATCGACAAAGTCCTCCTTGGTGAAATCGGGCCAATACTTCGGGGTGAAGTACAGCTCGCTGTAGGCAATCTGCCACAGGAGGTAGTTGCTCACACGCAGGTCCCCGCCGGTGCGGATGAGCAGGTCCGGATCGGGCATGTCGCGTGTGGCAAGGTGACGCGAGAACATCTCGTCATCGATGTCCTCGGGTGCCATAACGCCGCTGGCGCACTTGCTCGCCATCTCGCGGCAGGCCTCCACAATCTCCCACCTCGACGAGTAACTCAGTGCCAGGCACAGTACCAGGCCCGTGCAGTGTCCCGTGTCCTCCATGCACTTGCGCAGTCGATTGGCGGCAAACTCGGGCATGCGCTCCATGTTGCCGATGGTCGTCAGGCGCACGTTGTTCTTGATCAGGTCAGGCGTCTGTTGCTCGATGCTCACCACAATCAGGTTCATCAGGGCGTCAACTTCTTCCTGAGGACGGTTCCAGTTCTCGGTCGAGAAGGTGTACAAGGTCAAGAAACCCACTCCCACCTCGCTGGCGATTTCGGTTATCTGACGCACGGTGGACACCCCGTTCTCGTGGCCGAAACTACGTTCGTGGCCGTGCTGCTTGGCCCATCGCCCGTTGCCATCCATGATGATGGCGACATGGCGCGGGATGCGCGTCGGGTCGAGTTGTTGTATTTTGTCGCTTAATGATGCCATTGCGTTATCTTATTCAATATAGTTACACTTGATGCAGCGTTTCCCGAACTCATAGGAAACCGAGAATGCCGCCAGTGAATACCAGTCGGTGTTCTTGCCGAAGGAGTGCTTGATGCCATGCAGGTCGCTCAGTCCGTCGATGCGGTCACTGAACTCCTTGCGCATGGTGAACTCAAAGGCCAGGTTCAGGCGGTCCTTGAACTTGTACTTCACGCCGATGCCCAGAGGGATGGTGAACGATGCCTGGTTGTGGCCATTGCAGATGGCGAACACAAATCCCACACCTGCCACCATATAGGGCGAGATGGGCTTATACTTCTTGTAAGCCGGACCGCGACCGAAGTTCAGGAAATTGAACTCGGCAGTTAGTCCCAGGTCTATCAGGTTGGACGTGAAGCTGTAGGTTTGCCCGTCGGGATAGGTGTTCTCGTCGCTCTTGCTGTCGCCACGGATGTTGGCATAGTTGAGGTTGGCCTTAAAGGCCCAGCGGCTGTTGTGGGCATAGCGGAACAAGCCGCCCACGGTGAAACTGGGATGCTTGAACAGGTTGCCGTTGTTGCCCTCGCCCAGATAGCCGGTCATGCCCAGCGACGGGCCGACCTCATACTTGTATTGCTGAGCCACTGCCGGCACGTGGATGGCCAGCAGCATGAGCAGCACTATGAGCAGCGATTTCTTTATCATGTCGTCAAGCACCGGATGTTGTCATTAATACAGTGGAGTGTTGGACAAACGGATGTACACGCCACGCCACACATTGGGCAGCAGCTCGCCCTGCGCGTTGTAGCCGCCAAAGAGGTAGATGTACGGGCAGTCCCATGTAATCATCGGTGACGATACCCGACGCGGCGCGAGGCCGATGACATCGGCGGTGTGCGTTATGTTGCTCACCAGCGCCTGGGCGCCGTAGAACTCGGGCATGTACGATGCCTTGCTCACGGTCGAGTCGCCCACGGTCCAGGAGATACCCTGGTTGTTGGATAGGTAGATCTTGTCGTTGAGATCGCCATTGGCCAGTTTTCCTCCCATCAGATACCAGCTCACCTGAAGTGCATAGCGGCGCACGCCGGGCAGCTTACGATAGGTGAAGTAGGAGAAGAGGGTGGCATCGGTCACTGCAGGCAAGGAACCGCCGGTAGTGCTGTTGATGCGTCCCCAGCAGGTGCCGTCATAGCCCCACACGCTGTTGAGCAGTGTTCCGTTGGCATCACGGCCGCCCGCGATCATCGCCTGCGGTGCTACGGCCCAGGAGGCCTCGGTCTGTATCATGTCCGATGCACCGGTTACGGGGAATCCCTTCTCGATGGCGCTCGGGACAAAGTCGTCGGAGCGCGGGTACTCGTCATGGTAGTAGCCGTCACTGCCGCCCATCACACCCAGCAAGCGGTTTTCATACACACCCAGGATGCTGTGCCACTGCACGCCACACGAGGTCCACTCTATCGCATCGAGCGAGGTGTAGAGCACACCGTCCACGTCCAGCATGAACAAGGCGTTGTCGGTAGCATGGAGGGTGGAAATCTGCGGGGTGAAAGGCAGCGAAACGGCACCCTGTTCCCACGAGCCCTGGCCAGGGTCAGTAGCCGTCAACAGGTGGCACTCATCACCGGTATAGGCCATTGCTAAATAGGCATCGCCAAACTTGACCACCTTGTGCTCCATCACGTCGGTAGCATAGCCCGGCAGGTCGCGGCGCCACGACTGCGGCCATTCCAGCGAGTCGGGGTTGATCTTGTGGACCAGCACCTTGATGTCATAGACCTTGATGCGCTGCTGGTCGGCCGAGGTCACCGTCAATTTGGTCGTTCCGGTGAAGTCGAGCTCTGTAGTCATCGATGCCGTGTACTCAATGGTGGTGTCGGACTGCTCGGTGGCTCCGGTAATCGAGAAGATGGCCGACGACACGGTGTTCAAGAAGTCTATCTTGACCTTCAGCCCCGTGATGTCGGTGCCCACGGGCAGGGAGTCGGCATTATAGATCAGGCCGCGGTCGTAGTCAACGGTGAAATGCACCGAGTCCAGGCTGGACAGCACATCGGCATCGGCCTGCAGGCCAAAAGCCTTGATCAGCGTCGTCTGCCTACTGGTGCTATAGGTGAAAGTATCGTCATCCTTGTCTTTATCCTTATTGCAAGACACGAGGGCGGGCAGTGCTATCAGAGCCACTGCTACCAACATGAGATACCATGTAATCTTATTCGTCATTGTCGTTTTCTGTTTCTTCTGCTTTATAACAAACGGCAAAATTACTCAAAAATTTCGGTCCCATGCCGTTTTTAGCCTATAATAATGTTATGGAACCGCATTTTCGAGGCCTTTTTGGGGTGTAAAGGTACTATTTAGCGCCCATTCCAGATGCACCCGTTAAAGATAATAAACGGTAAAATGCGGTTTTTTACACCTTTTTAACGTCAACATGGGCCGCTAAAGCCGAACAATTGAAACGGCTAGCGCCGTGGAGAATGGAGAATGTTTAATGGTTAATGGCGGCATCCGCAGCCTCGCTTTCTGGTCGGCGGATTGAACGGATTGAAACGGCTAGCGCCGTGGACAATGGAGAATGGAGAATGTTTAATGTTTAATGGCGGCATCCGCAGCCTTTTTTGCCTTCGAATTAATCGAATTAAACTAACGTGAGTTCGACGAAAAAAAGCATTGATGTTCAAACCATTCGCTATATAGAGACGCAAAATTTTGCGTCTCTACAGGGTGGGCACGCTCTTGGGAAAAACAACAGACACAATAAGAACAGATTATTGGTAATTAAGCTTTTAGACGTCTGTTAGGCGTTTTGGCGTAAAAGGGTGATGGTGTTGCCGTCGATATGGTATCGGGCGACGGGGGGCACGTCCAGCCTGGGGGCTTTCACGCCCTGTCCTACCCTGCGCGGGCTGACCTCGATGCGGGCCTCGTCCCATGCGCCTGCGTTGATGAGCCACTGCAGCAGGCTCAGCCCGCCCTCGACCATCACGCTGGTCACCCCACGGCGGTACAGGTCCTGCAGCCATGCCTGGGGATGGGTTGTATCCAACTTGACATACTCCACGACTCCCTGCACCGCGTCTTTCACGCCATTGTAGATGACGGTGGGGCGGCCGTCGGTGAGCAAACGCAGGTTGTCAGGCAACGACAAGTCACGCGACATGACCACCCGTAATGGCGACTTGCCGGGCCAGTAGCGCGTGGTGAGCGCGGGATTGTCGATACGGGCTGTCGCAGCCCCCACGACGATGGCATCACACAACGAGCGCTGACGGTGCATCAGCTTCATGGTCACGGGTGTGGACATGTGCAGGGGGTTCTCGCCAGCGTCGGGCGGCAGCGCGATAAATCCGTCGGCAGTCTGTGCCCACTTTAGCTGCACCCAGGGGCGTCCGGCGGTGTGGGCGGTCATGAATCGGCGGTTCAAGTTGCGGCACTCCTGTTCGAGCACCCCCACGACAACCTCAATGCCCGCCTCGCGCAGCATCGCCACGCCGCGGCCCGCCACCTTTTCAAAGGGGTCCAGGCAGCCCACCACCACACGGGGGATGCCCCGCTCGATGAGCAGGCGAGCACAGGGAGGCGTCTTGCCATAATGGGAACAGGGCTCCAGAGTCACATAGATGGTCGATTCCTTCAACAGGCTGTCATCCTTGACACTGGCGACGGCATTGACCTCGGCATGGGCCTGGCCGCACTGGCGGTGCCAGCCCTCACCGATGATGGCACCATCGGGGCCCACGATTACCGCTCCCACCATGGGATTGGGGGAGGTGTGCCCGGCACCCAGCCGTGCCAGCTGCAACGCGCGGCGCATGTATTTCTCGTCGATGGGCATCAGCGTGTATTATCGGGATGGGAAAAGTGAGGTTTACGGCTCATGGTCAACTCCTGACGGCAGCGGCAAAACGCACGCGGCCGAAACTGTCCTCGATGATGCGCACCTCGTCCAGGCCGCAGGCCTCGAGCAGCCGCTTCACCTCGTTGCCAAAGCGCTGATTGATTTCGAGATACAGCCGTCCGCCACGCTCCAGCGACTGGGCGGCATAGGGGGCGATGGCCTTGTAAAACAGCAGCGGGTCGTTGTCGGGGACAAACAGCGCCTGGCCAGGTTCATAGTCCAGCACATTGCGCTCCATCGCCTCGCGCTCGCTCCAGCAGATGTAGGGCGGGTTGCTCACGATGATATCGTAACGTGCCGTGGGCTGAGGCGCCAGCATGTCGCTCTGGAACAGACGCACCTTGACCTTGAGGTCCGCCGCATTCTCACGGGCGACGGCGAGGGCGTCCTGCGAGATGTCAAAGGCATCGACCTGGGCAAACTTCAGCGCACGGGCCAGCGAGATGGCGATGCAGCCGCTGCCGGTGCCCATGTCCAGCACGCGCAGGTCAGAGGCCGTGTTCTCGTCGACGATGAGGTCAACGAGCTGCTCGGTCTCGGGGCGAGGAATGAGCACGGCGGGCGTTACCTTGAACTTGTGGCCATGGAACAGGGCGGTGCCCACGATGTACTGCAAGGGCTCGTGCCGCCGCAACCGCGAGACGATGTCGCTGATGCGCTCGGGGGCAAAGTCCGGCAGTTCACTTTCCTGGCGCAGCGCCACATCCACGGGGTCGTAGTTGAACACGTCCTCGCAGATGATGCGTATCATTGCCTGCACTTCACGGGGCTCGGCCACTCCTGCCAAGCCGCTGTTGAGTTGTTCTATTGCTTGCTTGAGTATCATATTCACTGACAATTATTTAACATCACGGGGACAGGGGAACACGGAGCCTCATTGGCGCCATGGCCACGAACCGCCGCGTGAGCCGCCCCCATTGCGCCACAAAGATACAAAAAACCTGTTTTCCGCTGCCATTCTGCAACTGAAAATGGTGCTTAAAAACAGTAAAAAAACAACGAATAAAACTAGAGTTATTCAAAAATTGAAGAAATTTTCTAAAATTTTCTTATAATTTGTCGTTTTTGTAAGAAATATTTTGTAATTTTGCAGTGTCTAATGTGAAAACATGGCGCTAAGCAGCTTAAAACCTGCAACTAATCGATGAAATTAATAACTGTGTTTTGAAATCATTTTCTGAACTCTCATTAAAAACTATATTATTATGGCAACAAAACTAGATCAACTGGATTACAAAATCCTGAAAATGCTCTCTCTTAATGCTCGCAAACCTTATCTGGAAATCGCCCGCACCTGCAACGTGTCGGGAGCCGCCATTCACCAGCGCATCCAGAAACTCTACAACATGGGCGTTATCAAAGGTTCCATCTCACTGATTGATCCTGCATCGGTAGGCTACCAGACCTGTGCTTACATCGGCTTTTTCCTGAACGATCCCTCCAAGTTTGACGAGGTGGTTGCCAGGCTCAAGACTGTCCCCGAGGTCGTTGAGTGCTATTTCACCACCGGCAAGTATGACTTGTTCATCAAGCTGTATGCCCAGAACAACGACCACCTGCTGCAGGTAATCCACGACCGCTTCATGAAGATGGGCCTGGGCCGCAGCGAGACCCTCATCACCTTCAAGGAAGTCTTCAAACGCCAGATTCCCATCGCCCCCGAGGGCGAGGAACCCACTGTCTAACGAAAATCTCAAGGGGGCTCACTTAACGGTGGCCCCCTTTTAATCATATAATTGTTTCAGGTTTCAATATAGGTTTAAGCACAATGAAAAACATGTTATTCAACGAGTTAAGCCCTCAGCAGCAGGGCTGGTTGGAGTGCGCCGGCAAGATGGCCCATGAGGCCGGCGAGGTATTGAGGTCCTATTTTCGCCGCCGCGACCTGGCCATCGAAGACAAGGGCAGCGCATTTGACATCGTGACCGAGGCCGACAAAGCCAGTGAGCGCATCATTCTCGACCACCTGCGGGAGCGTTATCCCGACCATGCCATCCTGAGCGAGGAGAGCGGTGACGACCACCGTCAAGCTCGCTACCAGTGGGTCATCGACCCCCTGGACGGCACCGTAAACTACAGCGCGGGCATTGCCACTTACTGCATCTCCATCGGCCTCAAGGTTGACGGAGTCACCATGATGGGCTACGTCTATGCGCCGACGCTCGACGAGGAATTCTACGCCATCAGGGGCAAGGGTGCCTACGGCCCCTACGGCCGGCTCCAGGCTAAATCCACCACGCAGCTCGAGCGTGCCGTGATTTCCACAGGCTTCCCCTATGACAAAGCCACCAACCCCGACAACAACCTGGACCGCGTGGCAAGCATCATGCCCCGCATCAGGGGATTGCGACGGCTGGGCTCGGCAGCGATGGACCTGAGCTATGTCGCCGCCGGCTGGCTCGACGGCTATTGGGAACTGAACCTCAAGGAGTGGGACGCCTGCGCCGGCGAACTCATCGCCCTCGAGGCTGGAGCCTTCGTCAAGCGTTACCGTGAGGACCACGGCATCTGCATCCTCGCGGCATGTCCCGGCATCGCCCAGCAACTGCTGGAGATGGTAGAGTGACCGCACCCGCTCCTAAAAAACTGAAAAACGAAAACTGAAAACTGAAAACTATTTACTACCTTTGCAGCCACAAAAATTGAAAATACAACTATTTTGAATATGGATAAGAAGATTGTTTTAAGTGGAATACGCCCCACGGGACAGTTGCATCTGGGCAACTACCTGGGTGCGTTGAGTAACTTCGTGAAGATGCAGAACGAGGGCAAGTATGACAGTTACTACTTCATCGCCGACCTGCATGCGCTCACGACCAACCCCGACCCCAAGGAACTGCACACCAACGTGCGCCATATCCTGGCCGAATACCTCGCCGCCGGTCTCGACCCCGAGAAATCGACCATCTTTGTACAGAGCGATATTCCCGAGGTGAGCGAGATGTACCTGCTGCTCAACATGCATGTGGGCATCGGTGAGCTGATGCGCACCGCCGCTTTCAAGGACAAGGCCCGCAAGGCGCTGGGCATCACCGCTCCCACTCAGGGCGACGACGATGAGGACGTGGCCAAGGAAATCATCGGTGCCAGCACCAACAAGCGTGTGAACGCCGGCCTGCTCACCTACCCCACCCTCATGGCCGTGGATATTCTCATCCAGCGGGCCGACTTCGTGCCCGTGGGCAAGGACCAGGAGCAGCACCTGGAGCTGACGCGCCGCTTTGCCCGCCGCTTCAACTCGTTCTACAAGACTGAATATTTCAATGAGCCGCAGAACTTCAACTTCGGCAGTGCACCCGTGAAGGTGCCCGGTCTGGACGGCAGCGGTAAGATGGGCAAGAGCGAGGGCAACTGCATCTACCTCGTGGACGACGAGAAGACCATCCGCAAGAAGGTGATGCGCGCCGTTACCGACGGCGGCCCCACCGAGCCCAACCAGCCCATGGCTGAACCGGTACAGAACCTGTTCACCATCCTCAAGCTCGTCGGCACTCCCGACAAGGTGGAGTTCTTTACCGAGGCCTATAACAACTGCTCGATCCGCTACGGCGACCTCAAGAAGGAAATCGCCGAGGACATCGTGGCAATGACCACGCCCATCCGTGAGCGCATCCTCGATATCGAGAACGACAGTGCCTATCTGCACCGTGTCCTCGAGATGGGTGCCGAGCGTGCCCGCGCCCGTGCCGGCAAGACGCTGGCCGACGTGCGCGAAATCATGGGCATCACCAAGTTCTGATCTTTTTTAAAAACTACGAATTAACGGATTATTATTAGTTTAATTAGCGTAATTCGTAGTTTAAAAAGCCATGAAAGGCTATATCGAGGACAAAGAGTTCGGTAAGATACATGTGGAACTGCGCCGGGGCATGACCTCGGTGCGGTTCACTTATCATGCCGATGGCCAGTTGCTGATGCGAGCGCCATTGGGCGCCTCGTTGGGGGACCTGCAGCGCATGGTGGACATGAACCGTGAGCGATTGCGCACCCTTCCGCGCCCAGACTCGGTAACGTTCCACTTGGGGCAGGTCATCGAGTGCTACAAGTGCCGGATTGTCATTGAGTCACAGAGCCGCATGCCGGGCTATATCCTCAACCATTGGGATGGCGACACGTTACACCTGCAAGTCCATGAGAGTGCCAATCTTGACGACGACAATGTCAAGCGTACCCTTTCCAACGTCATCGGGCGCGCCATGGACGTTCAAGCTCATGCCGTCCTGTTGCCGTTTGCCCAACGTGTGGCTGACGAGTTGGGACTCAAGCCTGCAGGCTTGGAGGTGGGGCGCGGCATGAGGAAGTTGGGCCACTGCACTGCCAAAAAGGTCATCCAGCTTTCCCGCAACCTCATGTTCCTGCCCGAACCCCTTGTGCGATACATCATCTGCCACGAGTTGGCCCACCTCACCTACATGAACCACTCCCCCCAGTTCCATGCCCTGTGCAACCAATACACCGACGGGCAAGAAAAACAACTCGAACGTCAACTCCGCCAATTCCACTTCCCCATCCTCAAGTAAAAAACAAGAAATACAACAAATACAAATCACTGAAACACAGATTCTTGTATTTGTTGTATTTCTTGTTTTCCTATGATAAACGTTGTCGTTTTTATAGGAGATTAGTGAATCGTGACCTGGGTGGCCCCGAAGCCGTACTCGCGGAAACTGGCGTCCTGAGCCGTGCAACGCGGGTAACGGCGCTTGAGTTCGCTCAGCAGGTGCTGGCGCAACTTGCCCTCGCCCTTGCCGTGGATGAAGACAATGCGCTGGCCATGCTTGTTCAGGTTGGCATCCATCACCTCACGGAATTTGTCCATCTGATACTCGAGGATGGCACCGGGCGTCATCCCGGTCAAGTTGTCCATCAGCGAGGTAATGTGCAGGTCCTGAACGATGATACCGTTGTTATCAACCTTCTTCTGCACGGGTTTGCGCTGCGGACGGTCCATGCGCTTTTTCTCCTTCATGGCCCGCTCGAGTTCGCCACTGTCGATGTGCATCATGCGGGCAGGACGGTCGTTGGTCACAATCTCCACTGCGATGACGGGCACGTCAAAGTAGGGGTTCTCGTGGAAACAGTGCACTTTGTAGAACTTGGTCACGTCGAGACGCTGCTCGATGAGTGCAGGATTCTTCAACTTAAAGCCCTTGCCCTGCTTGAAAGCGACATACTGCACAGCGATGTGCGTCATGTCGTTGAGGTCATCGTGGCCGAACTCCTCGAGCTGCACCTGGATGTTGGGCTCGACGATGCCGTGGTAGCGGGTTTTCCACTCGCCCTCACCGTCGCCGCGCGTCATGTAGGTGAAATAGAGGAAATAGTTGGAGTCGTTGACCAGCGAGGCATAGAACGTGGTCGTGTTCAAGTGCTTGATTTCGCGGGCCTCATAGCCCAGCACGACATTCAGCACCTCGCCCTCGGGCGTCTCCTCGATGGGCAACGTGGGCTCAGGGGCGGGCTGGGGCCTGGGCGCGGGTTTGTCGGGCTCGACCTGGCGGGTGCGGATGTCGAGCGGGCGTTCATAGGCCGAGGCCTTGGTTCCTGCCTGTCCCACAACAACCAATTCCCGCTCCAACACGGGCCGCTCAAAGCCATCCTTGTCCTCGACATAGATGTTTTTCCCTTCAATCCTTGTCACTCTGCCGCCTCCCACATCGTTGAGAAAGCGCACGATATCGTTAATCTTTACATTCATGATTGTAGTCGTTTTAGTCTTTTGGACTGCGAAGATACAAAAAAATCCTGGTATTCGATAGCCAAAACACAGTTTTTGTCGGACATCGTCAGACCGAGTCCAACAATGCCCGACAAAAAGCGGAAAGTTAACAGGCTAGGCCTGGCTTAGTACTTGTGATCGGTGTGGTCGAGTTCGTCGCTGGTGAGTTTGCGGTGATCCATCTTATACCAGCAGTAGGCGATATAGGCCAGAACAAAGGGTACGAGAATCGATACCACGCTCATCACCGTGAGGGTGAATTCGCTAGACGAACTATTGCGCAACGTGAGCGAACTCTGTACGTCGAGCAGCGAGGGCAGATAAGCGGTATTATTGTAGCCTACTACCCAGAAGAGTGTCAACACCACCAGTACGGTGCCGATGCCTGCAGGCCAGATGCCGCTGCGGTAATCGGCCTTCCACAAGGTCTTGCCGATGCCGAAGAGCACCATCACCACGCCCAGCAGCAGGATAATCAGTGCCCACCACATGGTGAGGTAGTTCTTGAGGTACTTCAGGGGCACCCACTCGACATTGCCGCTGTCGTCATAGCCCACGCCAGGCGACGTCAAAATCACGGCCACCGTGGCAAGGAACAGGATAACGAACACAGCGGCATTGACCAGCAGCAACTTGTGCTGGCTCTTGTCCACCTCCTCGTCATCGATGTTGTTGATGAAATAAAGCGAGGCCAACGTCCTGGCCAGGAAGAACACCATGAAGCCGAACAGCAGGCACTTCCAGCAGGCAATAGCCTCCAGGCCGTGCCGCGGTCCCCACTGCGAGATGGTTGATGCCTGCACGTTGAGGATGTTGTTCTTGGTCACCGTGAACTCGGCACCGAAGAACATCGTGGCCACCGCCACACCTAGCAGCACGGGGCCCACAATACCGTTAATCAGCAACAATGTGTCGTAGAAACGCGACCCATAGATGTTACCAGGCTTGGAGCGGTACTCGTAGCTGATGGCCTGGATAACGAAACTGAACAGGATGAGCATCCACAGCCAATAGGCACCGCCGAAACTCGTGCTGTAGAACAACGGGAACGACGCGAAGAAGGCACCGCCAAAGGTCACCAGCGTCGTGTAGGTCAGTTCCCACTTGCGGCCCATCGAATTGATGAGCAACGCACGCTTGTCGGGCTTGGCATAATGAATGAGCATCGACTGACCGCCCTGCACCATGAGCAGGAACACCAGCAAAGCGCCCAGCACCGACATGATGAGCCACCAATAATTTTGCAATAGATTGTATGTAGTCATGACTTGGTTCCTCCTTTCTGGTTAATCGTTAACGGTATCTAAATCGGTCTGCGACTTCTTGGAAATCTGCTTGCAGATGATGCCGATGTCGGCAATCAGCAAGGCCGTGAACACCACGGCAAAAATCCAGAAGGTCACCTGCACATAGCCTGCGCTCAGGTCACTGATAGCCACCTTGTTGGGCATCAGGTCCTGGATGGTCCACGGCTGACGACCCACCTCGGCGACAATCCATCCGCTGGCGCTGCACAGATAGGTGAGAGGAATGGTGATGATGGCCAGGATGTGCCACCACTTGGCCCATTTCGCCTTGATGAGGATGTTCGGCTTGTAAACAAAGAGCAATGCCAGCAGCAGGAACAGCATCAGGTAACCGCCCACCGTCACCATGAAGTGGAAAGTGTAGAACGTCAGCGGCACATTGGGAATCGCCTCCTCGGGTTTGTCGAGATAGGCATAGCCGAAATTCTTGAAGTCGGCATTGATGGCGTTCTTGAGGCTGTCGACCATCAAGCGGTTATCGCTGCGCGTGGCGGCATCATACTGCGAGAGCATGTCCTGCAGACGGCGCCCGCGCTCCATGCGCTCGGCATAGGAAACGGTGTTCACCTCATTGCCCTCGTTGTCATAGGTCACACCATTGATGATGTCCTCGATGCCGGGAACAAATGCCTTGAAATCGTGCGTTGCCAGGAACGAGAGGCCGTAGGGGATGCTGATGTCGAACAGGTAGGGATCTTGGTCGTCAAAAGCCTGCTTGGAGGGATTCAGGATACCGAAGGCCACAATCGACTGCCCGTGGTCGCCCTTATACAGGCCCTCCATGGCAGCAAGTTTCATGGGCTGGTACTTGGCCACGGTCACGGCGCTCGTGTCACCGGTAATCATCGTGAGGACGATGCCGATAACGCCCACCCAGGCACCCACCTTGAGGCTGCGCCAGCAATGATCCTCGTTACGCTTCTTGAGCATCATCCATCCGCACACGCCGCACACAAACACGCCGCCCAACGTCCAGGCGCTCAGCACCGTGTGGAAAAACTTGCTCATCGCCATCGGCGAGAGGGCAACGGCGGCAAAGCTCGTCATCTCGTTGCGCATCGTGGCAGGGTTGAACTCACAGCCCGTGGGATACTGCATCCATGCGTTGGCCACGAGAATCCACAGTGCCGACAGGCTGGCACCGATGGCCGTGAGCCAGGTGGCTGCCAGGTGGAACTTGGGGCTCACCTTCTTCCAGCCGAAGAACATCACGGCGATGAACGTCGATTCCATGAAGAAGGCCAAAATGCCCTCCACTGCCAACGGCGCTCCGAAGATGTCGCCCACAAACCAGCTGTAATTGGACCAGTTGGTACCGAATTCAAACTCCAGGATGATACCTGTTGCCACACCGATGGCAAAGTTCACGCCGAAGATGGTCATCCAGAATTTGGTTGTCGCCAGCCATTTCTCGCTCTTGGTCTTGAGGTATATCGTCTCCATCACGGCGACGATGATGCCCAGGCCCAGCGTCAACGGCACGAACAGCCAATGGTAGATTGCCGTGAGAGCAAACTGCGCTCGCGACCAGTCAACTACATTGATTAATTCTTCCATACTATGTCATGTTTAAAGTTTATAGTTCATTGTCGATCAAGAGGTTAACGGTCGGTCAACTGATGCCTCACATACTCGGACTTTTCCTGTTCGGTATCACACTTGGTACTCAAAAAATTAGGGAAAAACAGCAACTTGATGACGACAAAGAAGATGAAGAGCTTGATGAAAATGATGAGCCACAACGTCTTCCCCACAGTCATGCTGCGGAATCCATCGTAGTACAGATGGAACACGCGCGACCAGAAACCCTGTTGGTTACCCTGATTGTCACTCATGGCAATGGCGGATTAACGTTAAACAACTCACAAAGTTAGGAGAAAAATACATATTTGCAAAATAATGTTGCAAAAAACTTAAAAATTTCAGAGAAAATTCCTAATTCCGTTTCATTCATTTGCTTAAAACGTCGATTATAACTAAATTTGCATTTTAGAAACAATCAATAACATTATAAAAACCCAATGCTTATGAAAAAAACGATTAACTTCATGACGTTAGCTGCTCTGGCAGCATGTCTTGCAATGGCATTGCCGGCCAATGCCTACGATTTTGAGAGATTTGGCATCTACTATCAAATCAGTAGTGGTACCAATGTGACCGTTGTGAACAATGGCGAATTCAACTCCTACAGCGGAAATATCGAAATCCCGGAGACAGTGACCTACCAGGGCACCACCTACACGGTCACCACCATCGGTTACCAGTCCTTCAAGGACTGCGCTAACTTGACCAATATCAAATTGCCCGAAAGCATTGAGTACATCATGAACGAAGCCTTCATGAACTGTACGTCATTGACCAGTGTGACCATTCCCAGTTCGGTGATGAGCATGTATCAGAACATCTTCAAGGGCTGCACCAGCCTGGCCGATGTGAGATGCCTATGGACTACAGCACGCTCAACCAACGCCAACAACTTTGATGCCAGCACCTACGCCAACGCGACACTCCACGTTCCGTTCGGCTCGAAAAGCAGTTATCAAGGCACGGCACCGTGGTACAATTTTGACAACATCCAGGAGGACAAAAAATTCATGGTCGACGGCATTTACTACAACATCACCGGATCCAACACTGTTGAAGTGACCTACAAGGACACCAACTTCAACTACTATAGCGGCGACATCACCATCCCGTCGAGTGTCACCTACCAAGGCGTCACCTATCAGGTGAAAGCCATCGGACGGATGGCCTTCCGTGGGAGCCCGGACTTGACAGGCATCACTATTCCCAACACGGTCACTTCCATCAACTATGGCGCGTTCTATCAGTGTTCTAGCCTGGCGGCGGTTGTCATTCCTAACAGTGTGACTCTTGTCGATGAGTTTGCCTTCATGAGCTGCTCAAACTTGTCAAGTGTCACGATAGGCAACAACGTCACCTTCCTGGGCCGGCAGTGTTTCCTCCAATGCACATCGCTGACCCAGGTGACTATCCCATCGTCGGTCCGCGAGATTTCCTATTTTGCTTTTTATAACTGCGAGAGCCTGGCTTCTGTCACCATTCAGAATGGTGTAGAGACCATCCAGAACGGTGCTTTTCAGTCATGCACATCGTTGCCGACGTTCTCGATTCCTGCCAGCGTGACGACCATTGCCGAGGCGGCCTTGAGCGAATGCACCTCACTGAGTTACATCTACGTCAGCAGCGGCAACACCCATTACCGCTCGCAGAACGGCGTGCTGTTCACTGCAGCGCTGGACTCGCTTGTTGCCTACCCCAACATGCTGGGCACCGACTATCAGGTTCCTGCCGGCACCAGGGCCATCACCCGGGGAGCATTCTTCGGCTGCGACAACCTGTATTCAGTGACACTGCCCGAGGGGCTTACATCTATTGGAGAGATCGCATTCCAGGCCTGCGACAAGCTCACGACCGTCCACGTTCCCGCCAGTGTCAGTGCTATCGGTAACGCTGCGTGGGCTCAGTGCGCTTCGCTGGTCGAGATCGACGTGGATCCCGGAAACCAGGATTACATGTCGAACTACGGGGTCTTGTACACGAGTGACGGCAAGACGCTGTTGCAGTACCCTAGTGGCCGCCCCGACAAGCACTATTCCATCTTGAACTCGACCGACTCCCTCGATTATGACTCGTTTACTGGTACCACCCTGCTGCGGTCGGTTTACATCCCCTCAGGCATCAAGAAGATTACCGAAGCATGTTTCATGAACTCCAGTGTCGAACGTGTGGTTATTGACGAGGGAGTGGAAACCATCGGACAGGATGCTTTTGGCAATTGCTCCTCGTTGAAGTCGGTCTATCTGCCCTCCACCATCAAGCAGATCGAAGCGCTCGCCTTCGAGATGGACACCGAGGTTGCGGATATCACCATTGCCAGCCCGGCGCCACCGACGGTGGGCAGTAATGCCTTCTACGCTGTCGGCTTACATGAAGATTTCACGTTCTATGTCCCCGGCAATGCGGTGAGCGACTACCAGTCCCACAACTGGCGCTCCAGTTATTTCGATCCCGATGTCAACATGATATCCACGCTCCAGTCGGGCAAGACTTTCACGGTCGACAGCCTCGAGTTCACAACTATCGACAACAACCACAACGTCAATGTGACTGATGCCACCAGCACCGGCATCATGGATCCCGGCATCCCGCCCAAGGTGCCTTACATTGGCAACCTGTGCACGGTGAAGGCGCTGGCCAACAATTCACTGATGAACTGTTCCAGCATGGTCCGTGCCGAGGTGCCCTTCACGGTCACCGAGATTGGCGGCTATGCGTTCTACGGCTGCACCAACCTCCAGACGCTGCGCCTGCATGAGGGACTGAAACAGATCGGCCAGTTCTCGCTCTCCCACATCAATGCGCTCACGTCGCTCTCGATTCCAGCCAGTGTGGACAGCATCATCGGCTCCGCCTTCTGCTACAGCGGCAACCTGGAGGAGATTTTCGTCCACCCCTACAACACCAAGTACACGAGCATCGACGGCGTGCTGTTCAGCAAGGACCGCTCGATGCTGGTAGCCTTCCCCAACGGCAAGACCACCCGTTACACCATCCCCGATGGCACCGCAACCATCGGTTCGGTCGCATTCCGCGGCGCTTCGGGCCTGCAGGAGGTGGTGATGCCCACCACGTTACGGACCATCAAGAGTTCGGCTTTCTTCGACAACACGGGCTTGACCACCGTCATCGTCCCCGAGGGGGTAACGACGATCGAGAGCAGCGCCTTCGGCGGCTGCACCGGCATCACGCAGGCCGAACTGCCCTCGACGCTCACCTCGCTGGGCTACCTGGCGTTCAACAACACGCCCCAACTCCAGAAACTCATGGTCAAGGCCACCGTGCCTCCCGTGTGCCAGCAGCACTACGACTCGCACACCCATGTGTTCTATGAGCCGTTCAACGACAGCCACTACGCCAACACCCAGTTGGTGGTGCCTACGGGGACTGCCACCACCTATGGCAACACCGCCATCTGGAAGAAGTTCCAGCACATCAGCGAGACGACCTTCGTCACCGACGCCATCCGTGGCGACGTGGACGGTGACGGCGAGGTGGCCATCAGCGACGTGAGTGCCCTCATCGACTACCTGCTCACGGGAGGCAACATCGTGCTTGAAGCCGCCGATGCCGACCTCGACGGCGAGGTGTCCATCAGTGACGTGAGCGCCCTCATCGACTACCTGCTCACGAGTGCTTGGCCCATGGGCGGCATCGACATGTGGTACCTCATCGGCTCCAATGTGGGAACAATTGAGTGGGACAACAGCGGACCGCAATGCGTCGGACAGAGTCTTATCCCGCTGTTTCCCACCGGCGAGTTTGACGACAGGGGCAGGGGCACGCTCACCTACACAGGCTTCTTTAGCCACTATGACTACCTCCTTGTCCTGCACACCCCCGGCAACTGGGACGACCGTTGGGGAGTAGACCAGAATGGCAACTTCGTGCACGGCAACAGCGACCAGGTTCAATCCTTCACCGTAAGCGCTGACGGCTATTACGTCATCACGCTGGACACCCGCACGGGCACCTTCACCGTCGAGCCCTACACCGGACCGTCGCCAGTGATTTATGGCAGCATCACCATGGTGGGCACCCATAACGACT
>JAEEGF011703359.1_pt1 | contig 18263 bp, 23 predicted proteins | sample 9134171 | NCBI WGS metagenome assembly JAEEGF01 (sample SAMN16246542, study PRJNA631951) | gut metagenome | biome: gut microbiome; feature: rumen; material: AP-attached | host: Bos | place: Iran: Karaj | collected 2018-10
GTCTTATTTCTTCTCTTGCGCGTCATCATTGCGCCTTTAACACGTGCCATTTGTATATCCTCCTATCTCTTACTTGTAAGGAATCATCTTTTTGATGGCTTCCTGGTTGGTGACGTCGGCGTAGGTCGTGGTTCTCAGACGACGCGTACGCTTGGTGGTCTTCTTGGTGAGGATATGGCTCTTGAACGCGTGTGCTCTCTTGATCTTGCCCGTCTTGGTGAGATTGAATCTCTTCTTGGCACCGCTATGGGTCTTCAGTTTCGGCATAGTTGGTTCTCCTTTTTCGGTTATTCTAAGAAAGTTGGCTTATTTCTTGTTTTCCGCCTTGGGGGACAGGAACATAAACATGAACCGGCCCTCCATCTTCGGGTTTTTCTCCAGGTTTGCGACCTCCGAACAGCCCTCAGCAAACTGGTTCAGCAGCTGCTCACCAAGATTGGTGTGGGTCATTTCACGCCCGCGGAAACGGACGCTGACCTTGACGCGGTTGCCGTCGCTCAGGAACTTGATCGCATTCTTCATTTTGGTGTTGAGGTCGTTGGTGTCGATGTTCGGAGACATGCGGATTTCCTTGACTTCCACAACACGCTGATTCTTGCGGGATTCCTTTTCCTTCTTCATCTGGTCGAAGCGGAATTTGCCATAGTCCATGATCTTGCAGACGGGAGGATTCGCAGTGGGCGAGATCTTGACCAGATCCAGCTCCTGTTCTGCAGCGAGATCCAACGCGGCCTTGCTGGACATGATGCCGAGCTGTGCGCCGTCGGGGCCGATGACACGGAGTTCCTTGTCCTGAATCTCCTCGTTGAGCTGATGGGTTAATTTAGCGATCGAAAACACCTCCAAAAAATACAACAATGCGGATGCCGACTGCACCCGCACATACCCCCGGACCCTCCGGGATTCGCTGTGTGAACCTCTTTGCCAGGGGCGTGAGGTGAGGCGGCGCAACCGACCTTCTTTGTTTTGCGGAGCTATTATAGCGGATCGCTCCGGCCTTGTCAAGAGGGAAAACCGGTTTTTTTCACCGATTTTTCTGCTTTTTTCGTGAAAACCCGGCCCGCCCCGGGTCGGAGCGGGCTGGCTTCGCGCGCTGCGAGCTTATTCCACGCCGCGGTAGGACAGCCCGCGCGTGCAGGAGCCGGGATCGAAGACCGCGCCGCCGCGCAGACCGGCCAGAACGGAATCCACCTCCAGGGGATTCTCGGTGGTGAACTGCAGGCGGATGGCCCAAAGACCCATGCCGCGGAGCTCCGTCTGCTTGTCCAGCAGATAGAGCTTTTTGCCGTTGTAGATCACGCTCCGGCAGGTGCCGGGGTCCGGCAGGACGCGGAACTCCTCGCCCCGGCGGTCGATCAGCTTGGTCTGCGCGGTATGACAGGCGCAGTGACCGGTTCGGTTCTTGATGATGCAGTTTTCGGTCAGCATCAGGGGCAGACGGCCATAGGCCAGCAGCTCCGTCGGCAGGGGCTTGGAGAGGTCCCGGACCCGGGGCAGGGTCAGCTCAAAGCTCGCCGTAACCGAATCCAGTCCCAGCCCCCGGGCTGCGTTCATCGCCCGGGAATTAAAGAGGTTCAAACCGTAGTCGCCGCTGACCCGGAAGCCGCGCGACCGGGCCAGACTGACGTGGCCCAGATTGCCCACCAGGCAGCGCCGGACGCCCAGAGCGTAGGCGGCGTCCAACTGCTTGCGGACGCGCTCGGTCTCGTGATCCATCACGACCCTGGGCATCACCGCGCAGATCTCGGTCTCCGGCCGGATGGACTGTATCCAGTCCGTGTCGTCCGCAAGCATCGTGAGCGGGACGTAGAGCCGGACAGGCCGGAGGGCGATCAGCTTCGGCGTGAGCTGGTCCGGGCTCAGAACGCCGACCGTAACGCGGGGCGGACGGGCAGGACCCTGCACGGTCTTGACCGTTGAGAAGCCGTTGAGCTCGCGGTTTTCGCCGCGCCGCCCGCGGATCGCGGTCAGATGGGTCAGGACCTCCCGGCGCATCGCGTTCAGGGCCGCCGCAGAGAGGGTCAGCCCGGGCTCGACCACGCTCTTCGTCTCGATGCAGCGATAGGGGGTGCCGCCGGTCTTCTCGAGCCGGGCGGCCAGATCCGTCTGCGTCAGCGGGCGTTTCAAGGCCGCCTCGGGAACCGGTCCCTCGGTCTTGCAGATATTGCCCTGGTCGTCCTGGACGGCCAGCATGGCGTTCCGCCCGGCGGAGACCACCGCGTAGAAGCGGACGGGAACGAGGGGATTTTCCGTATTTTCATAGCTTGCGCGGGCCGCCTGCATCAGCGCCCGGTTCTCTTTTTCCTTCTGCCGGGTGCCGAACATCTCCGGCCCGATCTGACCGGTATAGTAGCCCTGGGTGAAGCCCTGGCGGGAGAAGGCGTCGCGCAGATCGGCAAGGTCGGAGGCGGAGATGGCCTGCCCGTCGATGGCGGCGCGGTAGAGCCGCGTGGTGACGGCAACGTACTCCGGCCGCTTCATCCGGCCCTCGATCTTCACCGAGGCCACGCCCATTTCCTCCAGCTCCCGCATCCAGGGGATCAGGCAGTTGTCCTTGAGGCTCAGGGGGTATTTTTCCGCGAACCGCCCGTAGCCGTAGGGCAGGCGGCAGGGCTGGGCGCACTGCCCCCGGTTGCCGGAGCGGCTGCCCACCACAGCGGAAAAGTAGCACTGGCCGGAATAGCACATGCATAGCGCGCCGTGGATGAAGACCTCGATCTCCACCGGGCTGTTCCGGCAGATATAGGCGATGTCCGCCCGGCTCAGCTCCCGTGCCAGCACGACCCGCGAAACGCCCAGCGCCGCAGCCTGCTGCACGCCTTCCAGAGAGTGGATGCTCATCTGCGTGGAGGCGTGGATCGGAACCTCCGGGGCCATCTGGCGCAGCAGGGAGACGATGCCAAGATCCTGAACGATGAAGGCGTCTACGCCGGCCCGGACTGCCGCGGCGATCGTCTCGCCCGCAGCCTCAAGCTCCCGATCCGTGACCAGGGTATTCAGCGTCAGATGCACCGCCACGCCCCGCACGTGACAATATCGCACGGCGTCCGCAAGCTCGTCCACCGAGAAATTCTTTGCGTTCTGTCGTGCGTTAAATTGACCGGAGCCCAGATAGACCGCGTTCGCGCCGTTCTGAACGGCTGCCCGGAGCGCGTCCATCGAACCGGCAGGGGAGAGTAATTCAAGCATGGCGGGACCTCGTAATGATTTAGGATTCAAAGGAATTGTCATAAGCGCAATCGGGGCGAATCATCCGGGATGATCCGCTTTCCGGTTCTCATTATAACAGACCGATTCCGAAAATGCCAGACAAAAAGCGCGCCGTGCGCCTGGCAATCTTTTCCACGTTCGGCATATTTACGGATATATTACAAATCGAAACTTCTTCCGGTGAAACCACAAGGGGTAGATTTTGGTAAACATAACATCCACAAATAATCAATTGCGCGATTGCGGATTTGGAGAAGTTCTCCACATTTTCCACCGGGTTTTCCACCGATTTATCGGGGCGGCGGCTGAAAAACTTGTCGAAAACAGGGAGTTTCGGGAAAAAATTTGTAGGTTTCCACAGAAACCGGAGAAACCCACAGGAGAGATGTGGAAAAGCAGGTCGAAACGGGAGGTTTCCATAATTAGGGATTAGGGAACAGGGATCAGGGAGCAGGGCACAGAGCAGGGATCAGCGCAAAGACCTCCCCTGCTAAGGGGAGGAGGAGCGTCCCGCAGGGACGCGGAGGAGGGGTAACGTTAATTAGGGATTAGGGAACAGGGATCAGGGAGCAGGGCACAGAGCAGGGGTCAGCGCAAAGACCTCCCCTGCTAAGGGGAGGAGGAGCGTCCCGCAGGGACGCGGAGGAGGGGTAACGTTGGACGAATGCCTTGTTTTCGAACACACGCTCATCGGCAGCCTACCCCTCCACCGGCTTCGCCGGTCCCCCTCCCCTTGTCAGGGGAGGTTTTGCGCGGTCGTGTGGCGACTGGTCGCTGTCCCCTGTCCATTGTCAACTGTCACCTGTCAACTGATCGCGCGAGCGCCAGAAGGGCGTCGCGCTCGTTCGGCACTTCTTCGCCCAACACGGCCTCCAGCAGGGCGTTCAGCGTCCGACCGACCGCCGGACCCTCGTCGATGCCCAGTGCGATCAGATCGCGGCCGTTTACAGCCAGATCCTTCACCCGGAAGCAGGCCTGCTCGGCAAGAAGCTCCCTTGTCAGCGCCTCCACGCGGTCGCAGAGCGCAGCGCGCGCCCGATATCCGGGATCGTGGGCGAGGGAATCGGCCCGCTTGAGCGCAAGCAGACGGAAGAAGTCCTCCGTTCCGAGCTTCCCCAGCAAGCGCTTGATCGCGCGGGGCGGTTTGCCCGGCTCCGGATCGAGCGGGTAGTCGTGGAGGGCCACCAGGTCCGTCACGCGGCGGATCGTGTCGTTGTCGAAGCGCAGACGGGTCAAAATCGTCTTCGTCAGGTCGGCGCTGATCTGGCCGTGGCCGTAAAAGTGTCCGGTTCCGTCCCGATCCATCGTAAAGCAGGCGGGCTTGCCGCAGTCATGCAGGAGGGCGGCCAGGCGAAGGATCGGGTCCGGACGGACGGTCTCGGCGGCGACGGCGCAGTGGGTCAGCACGTCGTAGCAGTGGTATTTGCTCCGCTGGTCGAAGCCCGCCATCGGGGCCAGCTCCGGCACCGGCACGGCGAGGATGGGCCAGAAGCCGCAGACCACCCGCCGCACGTCCGGGCCGCAGACCAGCTTGACCAGCTCCACGGCGATTCGTTCCCGGCTGACTGCTTCCAGCAGATCCTTTTTTGCAAGGGCCGAGGCTGCGGTGGCCGGGTCGAGATCGAAGCCGAGGACGGAGGCAAATCGCAGGGCGCGAAGGATGCGCAGAGCATCCTCGTCAAAGCGGCGGTCGGGGTCTCCGACGCAGCGGATGCGCTTTCGCGCGAGATCGTCCTGCCCGCCGCAGGGGTCCACGAGTCCGGTCTCCGGGCTCCAGGCCATTGCGTTGACGGTGAAATCCCGGCGGGCGAGGTCGTCCTCGATCTGCGCGGCAAAGCGGACCTCGTCCGGGTGGCGGTGGTCAGAGTAGGCGCCGTCTGTGCGGAAGGTCGTGATCTCCACCGGATGCCCGTCCAGCAGAAGGGTGACGGTCCCGTGCTTGAGACCGGTCTCGATGATGCGTTCGCCCGCAAAGACGGCCTCGGTCTGCTCCGGCCGGGCGGAGGTCGCAACGTCGTAATCCCCCGGCACACGCCCCATCAGAGAATCGCGCACGCAGCCGCCGACCAGGAAGGCGGCATATCCGCCCGCACGAAGCCTGGAAACGGCGTCCAACGCATAGGATGGAACGTTCATGGGACACCTCCTTCGGGAATTGAGAATTGAGAGGGGAGAATTGAGAATTGACAGGGGACAGCGACCACGCAAGACCTCCCCTGACAAGGGGAGGGGGACCGGCGAAGCCGGTGGAGGGGTAAGCTGCCGACGAGCGCATGTTCGAAAACAAGGCATTCGTCCGACCTTACCCCTCCTCCGCGTCCCTGCGGGACGCTCATCCTCCCCTTTGCAGGGGAGGTTATTGCCCTGTTCCCTGGTCACTATTTCTTCCCATTCATTGCCATCCACTTTGCCAGGGCGTCGGCCATGGCGGGGTTGGCTTCGGTTTTCTGCCCCTGCTGGGCCATATAGCGGCGGACGTCGGATTTGCCCGCGCCGTCGCGCTTGCGTCTGGCCTCAAAATCGCTGAGCTTCTCGCGGTAGCCGCAGGCGCAGGCAAAGGTCTGCTTGTCGCCCTCGCCCCAGAGCTCTAATTTCTTGTGGCAGTTCGGGCATCGGGCGTTCGTGATCTGGGTGGTCCGTCTGCGGAAGCCGCAGTCGCGGTCCGGGCAGACCAGCAGCTCGCCGCGCTTGTCCTTGACCAGCAGAAGCAGCTTGCCGCAGTTCGGGCAGGGCTTTCGGGTCTGATTGTCGTGGGTATAGGTCGCGTCGCTGGCCTTGACCTCCTTCACGAGCCGGGTCGCGTAGGTCCGCATTTCTGCCACGAAGGCGGAATCCCGCTCCTGACCCTTGGCGATCCGGGCCAGACGGTCCTCCCAGCGGGCGGTCAGCTCGGCGCTTCGCAGCTCCTGCGGCACCAGATCGACAAGCTGAATGCCCTTCGAGGTGGGGACCAGGCTCTTGCCGGAGCGCTCGATATAAAAGGTGGAAAAGAGCTTTTCGATGATGTCCGCCCGGGTCGCCGGGGTGCCGAGCCCGGAGGTCTCCTGCAGGATCTGGCGGAGCTGCTTGTCCGAGACCTGGCTGACCGGCGGATGCTCCATCGCGGTCAGCAGGGTGGCCTCGGTGTAGCGGGCCGGGGGTGCGGTCTGCCCCTCGGAGAGGCGGAGCTTCTTCACCGGCAGGCGCTGACCCTTCTGCAGATCGGGAAGGCTCTGTTCCTCCTCCTCGGCGTCGCCTTCGTCCTCTAAGGCGTCGTAGCTCCGGTTGTAGGCCGCCTTCCAGCCCTGGTCCAAGACCCGCTTGCCGGAGGCCGTAAAGGTCTGATCGCCGATCTTGAGCGTCAGACGAATTTCTTCATATTCGAAGGGGGGAAGCAGGACTGCCAGGAAGCGGCGCACGACCAGATCGTAGACGTTGCGTTCCGGGCCGGTCAGGTTGTAGAGCTCGGCTGCCTCCTCGGTGGGGATGATCGCGTGGTGATCCGTGACCTTGGCGTTGTTGACGATATACTTCGTCTGCATCGGCCGCCGACGGAGCACGGCGTGGGCCAGATCCTTGTATTCGGCCTGAGCCACGGCGCGGATGCGGTCGGGGAGGGTGGGGACCACGTCGTCGGAGATGTAGCGGCTGTCGGTCCGGGGATAGGTCAGGGCCTTGTGCCGCTCATAGAGCGCCTGCATGCAGTTCAGGGTCTCCTTGGCGGAGTAGGCGTATTTCTTGTTTGCGTCGCGCTGGAGCTCCGTCAGATCGTAGGCTGCGGGCGGAGGCGTCATCTTCCGCATCTTGGAGATCTGCGTGATCTGGGCCTCCTTGCCCGTGCAGGCCGCCAGGAGCTTCTCGATCCGCGCCCGGTCAAAGCTGTGGGCGTTGCCCTTCTCATCGTGCCAGGTCGCGCGGAAGCCGGCAAGCTCCGCCTTGAGACCGTAGTAGGGCCTGGGAACGAAGCGGCGGATCTCGTTCTCCCGTTCGACCACCAAGGCCAGGGTCGGCGTCTGGACGCGGCCCGCCGAGAGCTGGGCGTTGAATTTGCAGGTCAGGGCGCGGGTCACGTTCAGACCGACCAGCCAGTCGGCCTCAGACCGCGCCTGTGCGGAGCGGAACAGATTGTCGTAATCCTTTGCGGGCCGCAGGTTGGCGAAGCCCTCCCGGATGGCCTTGTCGGTCTGGGAGGAGATCCAAAGCCGCCGCGCGGGCTTGTTCCAGCCCGCCTTGACCATGATCCAGCGCGCCACCAGCTCGCCCTCGCGTCCGGCGTCGGTGGCGATCACGAGATCGGAAACGTCTCCGCGCTTCATCAGGTTGGCCACGACCTTGTACTGCCGCGCCGTCTCCGGGATCACGACCAGCTTCATCTTTTCCGGCAGCATGGGCAGGTCGTCCATATTCCATTTTTCCAACTTCTTGTCGTAGACGTCGGGGTCTGCGAGCGTCACCAGATGGCCCAGGGCCCAGGTGACGACGTAGCGATCGCCCTCCAGATAGCCGTCGCCGCCCCGGCGGCAGCCGAGGACGCGGGCAAGCTCCTTGCCGACCGAGGGCTTCTCAGCCAAAACCAGTGTTTTCGGCATCGTACCCCTCCGATCAGCCCTTCAGACCGCGGGACTGGCGGTCCATGTCCTCGACCACAATGTCAAAAATCTCGCCCAGGGAGCGGCCGTATTCCAGGATCTTCCAGGGCTCGTTGGTGTGGAAATGAATTTTGATCAGATCCTCGTCCCCGACTGCAAGCAGGGAGTCGCCGGCAAAATGGCCGGATATATAGTCAAAGATTTCGTCCTCATCCAGTCCGTGTCCCTCGATGAGAAGCTGGGTGTCATAGCGGTATTCGAGCATGGTTCAGGCTCCTTTGATGGGATAGTTGTCGATATTATAAAAGATGCCGGAGGAAAAATCAACTGTTTTGGAACGCCCCGGCTGCGTGAAAAAAATGACTGATCGAATAAAAAACACTTGACTCTCACGCTGCGTGATGGTTTATAATACGTGTGAGAGGAGGCGGGCTGCGATGATGACGGTTCACGAGGTCAGCAGGCTGACCGGGGTTTCCATCCGGGCGCTGCAGTATTACGATGAGATCGGGCTGCTGCCGCCCACGCAGCACACCGAGGCCGGGTATCGGCTGTACGGCGACGCCGCGCTGGAGCGGCTGCAGCAGATTCTGCTGTTCCGGGAGCTGGAGTTCCCGCTCAAGGAGATCAAAAGCATCCTGGAAAACCCGGCCTTTGACCGGAACAAGGCGCTGGAGCAGCAGATCGAGCTTTTGACCCTGAAGCGGGAGCGGCTTGACAATCTGATCCGCATGGCGCGGACCGTGAAGCAGACAGGAGGGAAAACGATGGATTTTGAAGCATTCGATCAGAAAAAGTTAGAGGAATATGCGGCGCAGGCCAAAAAAACCTGGGGCGCGACGCCGGAATACAAGGAGTTCGAGCAGAGGAACGCCGGGAAACCCCTGGCCGAGATCAAGCAGACCGGCGACGGCCTGATGGCGCTGCTGGCGGAATTCGGCCCCATGAAGGACGGAGACCCCGCGAGCGCCGAGGCCCAGACCCTGGCCCGCCGGGTGCAGGACTACATCACCGAGCACTACTACACCTGCACGAACCGGATCTTCGCCCAGCTCGGCAGAATGTACGGCAGCGGCGGCGCGTTCACCGAGAACATCGACAAGGCCGGCGGCCCCGGCACAGCGGCCTTCGCCTCCGAGGCGATCCGGCGCTTCTGCGATGCAGAGTAAAAAAATGCAAATCATTCCACGAGATCATGACCGGCTTTCCGAAATCGGAAACGGTCATGATCTCGTCGTTTTTTCGATCAGACCTTCGCAGCCCTGAAGCACGTCCTGCCAGGTCGCCTCAAAGTCGCCGGTGTACCAGGGGTCTGCGACCTCCTGCCCGGTGCGCTCCGTGAAGTCCAGCAGAAGGCGGATCTTGTTCTGCGGGTCGCCGCCCGCGATCCGGGAAGCGTTTCGCACGTTGGCCCGATCCATGCAGACGATCCAATCGTAATCGTCGTAATCGGACCTCGTCATCTGCCTGGCCTGATGCCCCGCGCAGACGATTCCATGCTCCGCCAGCTTTCGCCGGGCGGGGGGATAGACGGGGTTTCCGATCTCCTCCCGGCTTGTGGCGGCGGAAGCGATCTGATACCGCCCTTCCAAGCCGCGCTTTTTCACCATGTCCTTCAGGACAAACTCCGCCATCGGACTGCGGCAGATGTTCCCGTGGCAGACGAACAGGATCTTTTTCATTTTCCTACCTCTGATCCCCGGTCAGACCGTTTTTGATTTGGGACGGAAACAGGGCCCGGAGCCTTCGTTTCGCGTCCTTCTCTGTGAAAAAAATAACCGAGGTTGTTCTCCTTTGCAAATCCCGTTTTCCGGGCTCATATTACTTTAGCGAGACCGTACACAGCCTTCCCCGGAGCCGATAGCCGATCTTTTGATAGCAGGCGTTGGAGGCCGGGTAATTCGCGTTGGTATAGAGCACGGGCAGAAAGCCCGCCTCCCCGGCCCGCTTTGTCAGCTCATAGACCAGATTCTGGGCGTAATGCCTTCTGCGAAACTCCGGCAGGGTGTAGACGTCCGTGATGGTCGCCAGCCCTTCGTTGTGCCGCCAGCCGCAGCAGGCGGCAGTCCGTCCCGCCGGGTCCTTCCAGAAGAACAGCGCCCCGTCCGCGATTTTCTGCGCGGTTTTTTCCAGCACCGTCTGCTCCGGCAGGGGATGCTCTCCGACCTCCGCATAGAAGCGGGTCAGCAGAGCAGCCGCCTCCGTCAGATCGCCCGGCTCGCAGGGCTGCAGACCGCCCTCGGCCCGGTGCGTCGGCTGTATGGGGGCCGGGCAGTCGTAGGACAGCAGCTCCTTGGAGATCCCGGCGTTTCGTCCGGCAGTTTGCGCGGCTTCTGTAAAATAATCCGCCAGGTCGTACTTCATCATGAGCCGATAGCCGCCGGAAAGGGGGACTGCCTCCTCCGCCAGCCTCCAGGCGCGTTCCTTTTCCGCCGCCGTAAGGCCGTCCGCCGTCCAGATCCAAACAGGGTAAGGCTGCGTCGAATGGCAGAGGATCAGCCGCCTGTGATCGCTCCAAAGGATGGCGCAGGGGCCCCGCAGGATGCTGTCCAATACGGAGAAGCTGACCCGGTCTCCCCGGAGCAGTGCAAAATCCTGTTCGTTCACAAAAGGGTCCACGTTCCTACCTCCGTTTGATTATTCTCGTTTTTCACGTCCTTTGATCAGAGGGCAAAGCTCCAAAAGCCCGTCCCGGTTTCCGGATCATATTTGCGTTTGATCTCGCCGCCTTGAACGGGACGCAGCTCGATCTCCGCAGTATATAGGACCGTAATGGATTTCATGTGCCCCGCCGCCATGCGGTGCTCCGCGACGTCCTTATAAGAGAATACCGCGTGGGTGTGATGGTAGTACTGCCCGGCCTCGTCCGTCACTACGTTTCCGTTCAGGGAGACCAGCTCCAGCATCCCGGCCAGGGTCCAAGTTTCGAAGCGTCCGGACTCTGGCAGGAAGGTCTGAATCTCCGCCCTGCTGCAGCCCCCGATCCCGCTGAAAATCGCGGACCCAAGCTGCTCCCGCCTGCATACGTCCAGAATGCCGCTGATAATCTCATCTCCCCGGTCCAGCCGGAGATAGATCGTATCTCCATACTTTCTGTATTCCATGTTATTTCTCCGTTATTTCAATTTGGTTTTTCAATCGGGAAGCTGATCCACCGCTTCCCCGTGGACGCAAACCCTGCCGCCGTCCGGGCATCTGGCGTCAAAGACCTTCGCCTTGCCCTCTCCGCAGTCCAATGCCGCCCCGTTTTGCAGGGCAAAGACGTAGGGATAGACGACGTTCCACAGCTCGTGGCACAGCGGCGGGCACAGATCCCCCACCACAAAGCTGTCTCCCGCCTTGTGATACGCGCATCTGCAGTTGCTTTCTGTAATCGTCAGCTTTACGTTTCGCGTCATAAGCGTTCCGCTCCTCAGATCAGGATCCCGTTGCAGTGGTCGATCTCATGCTGGATGATCTGTGCCGTCCAGCCGGTAAAGGTCTTCAGACGGGTTTGCAGGTTTTTATTCTGGTACTGCACCTTGATGGAGCGGTACCGCTTTGTTTTGCGCACGCCCTCCAGCGACAGACAGCCCTCCTCGGTCTCATACAGGCCGGAGGCCTTCACGATCTCGGGATTGAGCATTGCCATAGCCGTGCCCGCATTGTCAAAGACAATGATCCGCACCGCCTGTCCGATCATGTTCGCCGCCATGCCGACGCAGCCGTCCCTGTGCGCAGCCAGGGTGTCCAGCAGATCCTGCGCGATCGGCAGATCCTCCGCAGTGGCCGCTCTCGATTTCCGCCCGAGAAAAAACGGGTCCCTTACGATTTCTTTTACCATGCTGATATCTTCCTCTGTGTTCCCTGTCACTCTGCGGTCTGCTGTTCTTTTTTGGCTGCGGCTTCTTCCTTTTTCCGTTTCTCCCTGGCAGCCTTTTTGGCGCGGCGCTGCGGTCGGTTGTTGGCCTCGGAGGCGAATACCTCCACGGCGGCGTCCGTCATGTCCTCATCCCAGAGCGTTCCGGACACCCTTGTTTTCGCCCAGGGGCAGAGCTTCTGATAATCCGAGTCCAGGATCACCGTGTAGGGCGGGCCGCAGCGGTCGTCTACCGCCATATACAGATGGCGGCCCTTGCTGATCAGGCTTGTGGGCCATTTCACGTCGGGATCGTCCACATGGTCAAAGATCTCTTTTGTGATCTCATACAGATCATGATTGGGCCCGCCCCCGATCTCCGCTGTGTACAGGCCGGTTTCCGGGTCATAGCAGCATCTCCAGCAGTTTCCTGTTTTGAATATCATGGAATATCACCTCAATCCTCGTCAGCGTTTCGAATTCCAACGCATCGTTTTCACAGATATCCGGATAAAGCAGATGATCCGGTTTGCCTCCCGGAAGACCAGGCTCTGATGGAAGCGCGGGGCTTCAGCAGCCCTTTCTTCCGGCCTTGTGGTCCTCGATGGAGCGGGCATTGGGGCTGCCGTATTCGATGAGACCCGCGTCCGCCGGGTCGATGGAAACCCGGCCGTCCTCAAACACGAAGGCGGGGATGCCCACGTCGATGATCTGCTTGCAGTGGTCGAACACGGGGCTGCTGAATACCTGCCCTCTGTGTTTCTTTACAGGGCTTCCGCCAGGGCCCGGAGCTTCTCCCGGACCTCCGGGTCGTGGTTGGTGAAGAGGCCGCAGCCCTCCAGGCGCAGGTAGCCCAGGAAGTCTCCGTCGTAGGAGAATTTGGCGCCCTCGTACATTTCCGGGTCCCCGGAGGCCAGAAGCATGGTCACCTTTTTCAGGCGCTCCGGGGCTTTGGGGTAGAGGGGCGCGTAGAAGCGGTCGATGACGCATTTGAGCTGGCCGGAGATGCCGTGGTAGTAGATGGGCGCCGCCAGCACCAGCAGTTCGGTGCTTTGCAGGGCTTCGCTGATTTGCTGCATATCGTCCTTCTGGACGCAAACGCCCTGACCCTTGCCGTGGCAGTATTCGCAGGCCAGGCAGCCCTTGACGTTCATCCGGCAGACGTCAAAGCGCCGCACGCTGTGGCCCCGCGCCTCCGCCGCCTGCTGAAAGACCTCAATCATGCCCGCGGTCTCGCCTCGGGCTCTGGGGCTTCCGTTCAAAATCAGAATGTTCATTTCAGTACCTCCAACATTTGTCCGGGATTGTCTCCTGCCTTCACCTTGTCGAAGGCTTTGACGATCATCCCGTTTTCGTCGATCAGATAGGTGGTGCGGACCACGCCCATACTGGGCTTGCCGAAGCTCATCTTCTCCTTCCAGACGTCGTAGGCCCGGATGACGTTCAGCTCCGGGTCCGACAGCAGGGGAAAGGGCAGACCGTGGGTCTGCTCAAACTTCTTGTGGGAGGCCACGCTGTCCCGGCTCACGCCCAGGATCACGGCGCCCTTCTCCCGGAACTGGGGCATCAGATCCCGGAAGCTGCAGGCCTGCTTGGTGCAGCCGGAGGTCATGTCCTTGGGGTAAAAGTACAGGATCACCTTCTGCCCGCGATAGTCCGACAGGCGGCGGGCTTCGCCGTTCTGATCCAACAATTCAAATTCCGGTGCGAGTGTGTTGATTGGCAGCATACGCCTGTTCCTCCTTGCTCATCTAGGATGGTTTTCATTTTGTCACCAAATGAATTACCCGCGCTGTGCGCCGTATTTCTGTTTCCATTATACCTGCTCGCTGTTCGAAAAGCAACCGGTTTCATACATCATCTGAAAACACCCGAACAAAAGGAGGAACTCTCTATGAACCGCATCACCTGTGAATACAACTTCGACACAGCCTGCGTGGAGCTGCGGCACGGAAAAACCGCGATCCTCGCCATTGACTGCATCGTGGCCGAGGACATGGTGCCCCGCAACCTGTACGAGCGTTCTGCGCTGGACTGGCTGGTCTACAACGCGCCGCTGGAATACGTCGAGCTCGTCCTGTCCGGTAAGATCGAGGACTACCTGCGGAAGTACGCCGACGATTCCCGGCTGGACTGGAGGGAACAATGAATCAGATGAGAAAGGACAATTCGGCACCAAAAAACATCTTGAAATTTTAGCGCAATTATGCTAAAATTCAATCGAGGAGGGATTTCTATGAACATGATCAGACCTGTATCGGATCTGCGAAACAATTTTGCGGAGATTTCCAAGACCGTCCATGAAACCGCAAAACCCGTTTTTCTCACGAAAAATGGGTACGGAGACATGGTCGTTTTGAGTATGGAGGCTTATGAGAATCTGCAATTTGAAAGCGAGATCTATTTCAAGCTCAAGGAAGCGGAGCGGGAGGCAGAGCTGACTGATACCCGGTACTCCTCCAAGGATGTCTTAAAGGCGATGCGGGAGGCCATAGGAGGAAGCGACAGTGTATGAGCTGGAGTTTCTCCCGATTGCCAGGCGAGATATGACCGAAATCGTCCGGTATATTAGTTATCAGCTGCAAAACCCCAGTGCAGCGGAACAGCTGGCCGACGAAATGATCGAGGCAGTAGAAGCAGCCAGATCATTTCCTTACGCCGGCCCCCCGTATTTCCCAATTCGACCGCTGAAGCATGACTACAGAAAGCTGCTCGTTCAAAACTATCTGATCTTTTATTGGGTGGATGATCGGGCAAGGAAGATTACTGTCGCCAGAGCAGTCTACGCAAAGAGAGACTACGCTTCTTTGTTGGACTGAATCGGAGACCCAATCAGTAAAGGGAGCAGGGCGTAATGCCCTGCTCCTGTTCTTTCAGATGCAGCTTTGACATGTACATTCGGTCCAACCCCGATTACAGTCTCAGCATCAGGTTCTGATACCGCAGAGATACGCTTCCACATTCAGATAATGCACATCCTCCACTTTTTCTGCAGGACCGCGGTAGATGACGTATTTGCCGGTGATCGGGCCGAAGCGATGTTCGGTCATTCTGCTAAGTATATTTTCTGTGGCTTCCAGTCAATTTTTGCAGACAAAGCGTCTGCGCAGCCGGTTGGAGCGCTTCCGAAGAAATTGACCTGTTTCCCCCGGGAATAGAAAAGTAAATCGATCCAACAGCCCCGACCCCTGCATGGGGATCATTTCTCGTGGGTGGGTGTCATCCTCTTTTCTTCGCCAGCCTGGGGGTCTGCTTGGTGCTGAACAGACAGATGAGGACGCCGACGGCACAGACCGCGGCAGCGACAAGGAGTGTTGCGCGGGTACTGGTGTGGTCATAGAGCAGGCCGCCGACGAAGCTGGCTCCGACGGCGCCAAGCGTGGTCATGCTGAAGGCCAGGGACTGCGCCTTGGCGGCGTTTTCCTCGGCGATCACCGCGCTCACGTAGGGCACGATCGCGCTGGTATAGAGCGCAAAGGACGGCGCCTGCAGCAGCGTTGCGGCGAACAGCGTGCCGATGCTCGGTGCAAAGGCAAAGGCCAGCGCCTTGCAGAGAAACATGGCAACCGAGATGTGCAGCAGCACGGAGACGCGGCGTCCTTTGGAAAAGCGGCTGAAGAGCAGCATCACCGGGACCTCCACAACGGCCATGAACGCATTGAGGTAACCCATGGTCTCCTCGTCTCCTCCGACGTTCCGCACAATGTTGATCATGTAATTGGTGATGGTATTGTGTGCGAAATAGAGCAGGATCGAGCCCAGAAGGAAGCCTGCGAACCGGGGCTCTGCCTTGAGAAACGCAGGCAGCGACATGCTGCTTTGCTGCGATTCCCGCTGCTTCGGCAGCGGCTGCCGCTTCAGCGCTTCGCCGGTCAGGGCATTGGCTGCCGCCTGCAGCAGCAGCACCGCAAAACCGGCCCAGATCAGCGCGAAGTAGGACCACCGCTTCACGAGCAAACCCAAAAGCGCCGAGATCAGCACAAACGCCAGAGAGCCTGCTGCCCGCGCCTTGCCATAGTCCAAAGCCATGCCGCGCTGCTCGGCGTCCACGCAGAATTTGAGGTTCAGAGCGTTCACTGCCATGGTGACCGCGAGATAGAACGCGTAGAGCGCCGCGCTGACGAATGAGCGCTCCGTGCAGAACAGCAGGCCGCCCAAAAACAGCGCACGCAGCGCAAACAGTGGCCAGATCAGCCCGGCAGTGCGCAGGCGCGGGTGCGTTTCAGCCAGGGAGGCCAGCAGCGGCCCCAGCAGCGCGCCGAGAATATTGCCGACCGCCATCACCAGTCCCAGCTCGGTATTGGTAAACCCCAGCGCCTTCAGATGGACTGCGGCAAAGGAGAGCGTGATACACACGCTCATCCAGAAAGACGCCTGTCCCAGTCCAAACGGCAGCGTCAGAGAACGGGTTTTGCTCATGATTTCATCTCCCAATCATCGGATGGAACGATCCTATCACATCCCGCCGGTGATGATTTCCATGAAGGCCGCGTCCTCGGTCCAGTCGTGGCCGCCGCGCGGACAGCCGGTCATCTCGGCCCCGCAGCCCGGGCAGCGGTCCGCCGGCCGGGCAACCTTGCACCCGCAGGCGGAGCACTCATAGTCATCGGGGTCAAAAAGACGGGTGTTTTTAATCCAGTGGGCGTGATTCATCGGGAACCTCTTTTCTTGCCATCCGCCAAGTGCTCATCCTTGCAGCCTTTCCCGTTGTTGACGTGTTTTCTGCAGCAATAAGCGCTCTTGCTTCTTCTTCGGTCAGTTTTCCGAACGCACATCTGAATTCCTCAACGGTTTTGAATTGACTCCTGTATTCTGAATAAGTCATTACCATTCCTCTTTTGGCTTTAGCAGTCTGTTTGCCTCCAAACGATTCAGCTTCCGAAGCATCGCCAAGGAGATCTGTATCTGTCCGTTTTTCTGTAGTTTCTTTTTCCTGAGCTCCTCGAAAACAATCTCACCGAGACCATGATAGATTAACTTCGGCTTTCCGCGGTTTTCTCCTTCTTTTTCGATCCGGATTACGATCACATAGTCAGGAATTATCTTGGAACCTGCTTGAATGGAAAATGCAACCCGATCCGTCGTTGTTGCCTTAATCTGAACAGTTTTCCCGTCTTTTGTCTTTGCGTCGATCACCGGCTTTCCGGGATCTTCCAGTTTCAAGTCGAAAGCTTCTGCGACTAACACCTCGCCGATGCTTCCAATCAGGTGCCCGTCGATGGTGAATTTGCGATTGTAATCTGCGTATTCAGTTTCCAGCAGCTCCACGATATGAAACAACTGCTTCAGTTTTTCTTGTATCATCGCCATATGTAAGCTCCTTATATTTCATCAAGCCCAAGGTTATATTTGTTAATTCGCTCCCAATCCTGTTTCTGAATCATTAAGTCTCTGCTTGATAAAGGGCTTCCATCCGGCTTCTTTTTTCCGCGATTCCGGTTCATAGTGCCGATGGTTCCGCAATGGGCCACGGCGTAGACGCGGACGCTATGCCCCGCGTCCAGCGGAATATCCTGATAATTCTCTCCACTGTCCAGGAAGCGGTTGAAGCCATTGATGCGCTTCATCTGCCCGGTCAGGGAATAGACGACGCCCTCGTAGGTGCTTTTCCCCAGACAGAGGATGACCTTCGGTTCAACAATTTCCGCCAGAGGCTTGAAATACGGTGCGTCATCCCGGAGCCATTTCTGCCGGAATGATCCGCTGGTTCCATGATTCCGATAGCCCAGGACGAAATTGGTGAAGAACAGATCCGGCTGCTTTTGCCAAATATCATATCCAAGGACTTTGAACAGCTCCCCAAGATTCCTATCGGTAGTCCAAATGCCGTTGTCATTACGGTCCGGAAAAAAGGGCCTGCCGGTACCGTCGTTCACACTTTGGATTCTCCGCATGGTCTCTTTCGAGCCGTCATCAAAGGGGCAGCCCCAATCCTGGCCGACCAGCATGATCCTGGCGTCCAGGCTATTCTGCCAGTAGGTCCAGAGGTTGATTTCCCGTTCGCATTCCTCGCACCACAGCAGCTTCGGGCCGCCGGAGGTCTGCGCAACTGGCCTGTGCAGATAATCCTCCCGGACGTTTGTGATCAGCTCATGATATTTCTCGCGCTTTGTCATTTGTCAGTTTCCTTCGTTATGTATTTCAGTCAAGCACGACGGCTCTCTTCTCCTGAAGCTTCCGTCTATTCCATAACCGGCCGGATCGTGAAGCCGCCGTTGCGGAAGCCGTTGTTACCGATGCCGATGAAGGTCGGGATGAAGAAGAGACAAATCGCCCGGTCCTCAAAGGGCCTGTTGCGGGTGGACGACCAGTAGTAGCCGGACGAATCCGCGCCTTCGACGGCGTGCGCCCGGAAATACCCGGCGGCCGGGAGGAAGATGCTTCTGTCCGTATAGCCCGGCTTTTTGCCGGTGATCCTGCAGCCCGGCACGTTGTCCACGCTCGTCCATTCCCATTTGCAGTTTCTCTTGTCGCAGAGCTCTTCCCATTCCGCGCTCGTGGGCATGCGCCAGGTGCCGCCCCAGCTCACGGCGGCCGCGTCGTCGGCCGCTTCCAGCGTAATCCCGTGATCCGTGAAATTGTATTTCGTCAGAGTATCCGCGGAATCGCCGTGCCGATAGGCGCCCCAGGTATAATCGTCCTTCTGC
>JAEEGF010569166.1_pt1 | contig 18251 bp, 12 predicted proteins | sample 9134171 | NCBI WGS metagenome assembly JAEEGF01 (sample SAMN16246542, study PRJNA631951) | gut metagenome | biome: gut microbiome; feature: rumen; material: AP-attached | host: Bos | place: Iran: Karaj | collected 2018-10
TGCGGGCATCGACGCCCGTCGAGAGTTTCTGCGATGTGGTCAGGATGGTGGGGCGCAGCAAGTCGTTGTTCTGGAACAGCTTGAGCATCTTCTCTCCCTGGTCGCCGTCGTCGGCGGTAACGCGCTCGCAGTAGTTGCTGTCGGGCACCTTCTTGTGCTGGTTGATCATCGCCGCGATTTCCAGGGCATGCACCTGGGTGTAGCAGAAGATGATGGTCTTCTCGTCGGGGTCGATTTTGTTCAACAGCTCGATGACACGGTGCTCGTCACGCTCACGCATGTAGATGTTGCCGTGATAGAAGTCCTTCTCGGTATAGGTCTTGTCCATCTCAATCTCGCCCACCACGCTGTCATAGGGGTTGTAGGTATAAGTATCTACATAGCTCGAGGCAAACCGCACGCGGTAGGGCGTCAGGAAGCCGTCCTCGATGCCCTGCTTCAGGGAGTAGCTATAGACGGGATTGCCGAAGTAGTTGTAGGTGTTGGCGTTGACCTTGCGGCGCGGGGTCGCGGTCATGCCCAGCTGCACGGCGGGATTGAACCAGTCCATCAGTTTGCGCCACTCGCTCTCGTCGTTGGCGCCGCCACGGTGGCACTCATCGATGATGATGAAGTCAAAGAAATCACTGGGCCACTGCATGTAGTAGGGCGTATCGCTGCCCTCGGGACTACCCATGATGGTCTGGAAGATGGTAAAATACAGATGGCGGGCGGTGGGCAGTTTGCCGCGCAGGGCGCCCGAGCCGCTGGTGGCACGGAGGCGGTCGGCGGTGATGCGCTCCATGGCGTCCTCGTCAAACTGCTCAAAGTCGTTCTTGGCCTGATTAGCCAGGATGTTGCGGTCGGTGATAAACAGGATGCGAGGCTTCTGGCCCGTGCCGCGGGTGTTCCAGTTGGTCTGGTACAGTTTCCAGCAGATTTGGAAGGCGGTGTAGGTCTTTCCCGTTCCCGTTGCCATGGTGAGCAGGATGCGCTTCTGGTTGTTGGCGACGGCGTTAAGCACCGAGTCGATGGCAATTTCCTGATAGTAGCGGGGTTCACGACCACCACCACGGTTCAGAGCGCACAGGTTGAACTTATCGCGCCACTCGTTCTGCTCGGGATAGGTCATCTGCCACAGTTCCTGCGGAGAGGGGAACTTATCCACAAAGCCCTCGGTCGAGGAGATGATATAGTTGCCCTGGGCGTCTTTCACGCCCATGTCGATTTGCCAGATCTCGTTGCCGTTGGTAGCATAGGTGAAGCGGATGTGCAGCATCTCAGCATAGAGTTTTGCCTGGGGTATGCCCTCGGCATAACTCTTCTCGTCGCTCTTCGCCTCGATGACCGCCAGTTTTTTCTTCTTGTACTCAAGGATGTAGTCAGCTTTCTTCGGGTGTTTGTTTTGTGGAAGTGCCGACACCATACCCGGGGCAATATACGCACTCTGCTCCACGAGGATTTCGCTTTGCGGCACCTCATCCCAGCCGACAGTCCTTAACGCCGGGTCAATCTTCTTCAGTCTGGTAGTCGCCTCGTCCATATCTTATTCAAATATTTGTCTTAACAACGCCTGCTTCATCGCATCACAATCGGGCTTTATCTTTTGATTGATTTCTTCTAACAAACTAATATTTGTAGAAATTGAGTCAAGTTGTTCAACAATGCTTTGTTGCTCAGGAAGAGGTGGTAGAGGTATCCTAATTGCTTTCAATGATGGGGCATTGGTATGAACCACTTTCAATTTGGTCTTACCAAATCCCTTTTGTTTTATGGCATCTGTTGTTGATAAAGCATAAGAAAGAAACTTTGGATTTTGATTATGCTTCATGCAAATTATATCTCCACCTAATAAGCATTTTTCATTGCCCATATATGCAATGGTTTTGCCTATATCTTCTACACTTTCTCCAGTGATAGCAAAGAGCAAATCCCCATGCTCAAAATATTTGGGAGATGCTATGCTTGATTCAAGAGTATGCGATACACAATCTTCAAAAGAGATATTGTAAGTGGTGTATATTTCCCCATATCTAACACAAGGGATGCCTTCTTTTGTGATTTGATCTCTTCTAATTCCTGAGCCTCGGTACATATCGGTAGCAATCTCTCCCAAGGTCTTTTCTTGCCAGCCTGGTTTAGGTTGCATGGCTTGGGTGAGGGCGGATTGGAAGAGGGCACGCGCCTCGGCGAGTTGCCTTTCAGCATTATTTTTCAGTTCGTCGATTTGCGCAAAAGCAGCATCCAGTCGCTCAACAATCCGCTCCTGCTCAGAAAGGGAAGGTATAGGGAAAGATTTTTCTTTAAGTAATTTGAAGTGGCGAGCATAGCCCAAAGTTCTTATTGGTGTTGCCAACAATGCATAGTAGAAAAATTTGGCATTTAGGCTAGATTTTGGGCTTAAAATTTGAGTTCCATCTGCTCCAACAACAAAATCAAAATCAATGTATTTTATCTCCTTTGTATGGTCACCGAAAATGATGACAGGTTTCTCGTGTTTATACAAAAAACTTTCATCATTCCAATAACCACTAATTAAATCCCTTTCTTGTGATACAATTGGATATTTACCAGAAGATTGATAATCTTTTGATTTTACTTGTTTTTGTTTGGGAACTTTGTCTATACAATCTCCCAATGATTTATATGTCCACCCTTCTTTCATGCCTTCTGCTCGTTAATGATGTCAAGAATATTGTCGAGGATGGTTTTGGCTTGGTCGTTGAGTTGGGCCAGGTGCTGGTGGATTTCCTGCGGGGTGCGTTCATCGACTTCTTCCACCTTATTGGGATTCTTGACCGAGAGGTCGCAGTCGCTGCTGAGCAAGGCCACGTCGATGGTCCAGGAATTCTCGCTATTGGGCTTCGTCTTCTGGAACTCGAGGAACTCGGCCAGGTCGTTGTCGTTAAGGGCATTGGTCTTGCCCAGGTTGCGCCCGGGGTTGAGTTGGTAGTACCAAATCTTTTTCGTGGGCGTTCCTTTGTCAAAGAAAAGGACAACCGTTTTCACGCCTGCGCCCTGAAACACGCCACTGGGCAGGTCGAGGACGGTGTGCAGGTTGCATTGGTCAAGGAGCAACTTGCGCAGGGCCGCCGCGTCACCGTTGCTCAAGAAGGTATTTTTAATCACGATGCCCGCACGTCCACCGGCCTTCATCATCTTGATGAAGTGCTGCATGAACATGTAGGCGGTCTCGGACGTGTTGATGTCGAAATTCTGCTTCACCTCGGCACGCTCACTGCCGCCAAAGGGCGGATTGGCGAGGATGACGTTTTTGCGGTCCTTCTCCTGAATCTGCGAGAGGTTCTCGGCCAGGGTGTTGCCACGGATGATGTTCGGGGCCTGCAAGCCGTGGAAAATCATGTTCATCGTGGCGATGATATAGGGCAGCGGCTTCTTCTCCTTGCCGAAGAAGGTGTCCTCCTGCAGGGTCCGGGCATCACTGGTGCTCTTAACATGCTGGCTCATATAGGTAAACGCCTCGCACAGGAAGCCCGCCGAGCCACAGGCGGGGTCATAGACCGTCTCGCCGATTTTGGGGTCCACGACCTTGACGATGGTGCGGATAAGGGGACGGGGTGTGTAGTACTCGCCGCCGTTGCGCCCGGCATTGCCCATCTTGGCGATTTTGGACTCATAGAGCACGGTCATCTCGTGCTTGTCCTCGGCGCTCTGGAAATGGAGCTGGTCGATAAGGTTGATGACCTCGCGCAGGTTGTAGCCCGAGGTGATCTTGTTTTTCAACTCGGCAAAAATCTCGCCGATTTTGTATTCCAGCGTCTTGGCACTGGTGGCGGTGTTCTGGAACTCACGCAGCGTGGGGAACAGCTTGCCATCGACAAAGGCGGTCAGGTCGGGGCCAGTCATGGCATTGACCGTGTCGGGGGTGCCGTCAGGCTTCTTGGGAGCCGCCCACTGGCTCCAGCGCATGTAGCCCGTGAGGATGCGCTTATAGTCCTTGCCAGCAAGCAAGGCCTTGTCCTCGCGCTCACGGTCGAGGTCATCAAGGTATTTAAGGAAAAGCAGCCAAGAGGTCTGCTCGATATAATCCAACTCGGTGGAGCATCCCGCCTCATTGCGCAGGATATTATCTATGGCATTAAAAGTCGATTCGTATTGCATTTGCCTGTTATCTCGGTTAATTCTAGTCGTAAAGGAAATATTCCAGTTTGAAACGCAAAGATAAACATTTTTCTTGAAAACGGCTGAAGCCACGGATAATGTTTAATGGATAATGTGTAAAGAGGGCTTCCGCATCTTGTTGACCAAGAGTGCGGAAGCCTCACTAAACTCTAAACACTAAACTCTAAACTGCTCGCAACGCGAGCATAACTGCGGAAGCCTCTCTAAACTCTAAACACTAAACTCTAAACTGCTCGCAACGCGAGCATAATCACGGCAGGGCCTCGTAGTACCTGTCGAGCCACATTTCGCAGTATTCCTTGCGCATGTGGCGGGTCCAGGTCGCCATTTCGCGATGGCCCAGCAGATGCCAGGCTTTGTCGATGCGTCGGCCCAGGGTGATGCCATCCTTTTCTGAGACGAGGTGGTCAAAGCTGGTGTAGGCTTCAAAATAGAGCGGGACATCGACCCAGTAGTAATCCATTGCCAACAGCCTTTGGGCTGCCTTTCGCCAAATCCTGATGGCCTTGATGGGACAGCCTGCCGCCATGCAGATGTCGCCCAGTGCAAGCGCCCTCCGCGCCATCCTGCGCGCGTTCTTCACTCGGGCAATGGACGCTTCCTCGTCACGGACAATCTGGTTCAACACTCGGAGATCCATAATGCTGAGGTCTCCACGGGGTGTGCAGCTGCACACCTTGACAAAATGCTTTTGTCTTGCCATAACAATCTCAATAAGTTAAAGAACGTCAGTTTGTTAACTCATTGGAACTGTTGCATATAAAAAAACACAACAATCCCATGTTGGGCTGCTCACACAGCCGTTTCATGTAATTGTTGTCTTGAATTGTGGCCGCAAAGATAGTAATGCCTCAACCAAACAGCCAAATTTTTTCACCGAAAAACTTTACCTCATCCTCAAAAAAATGATTGATGCCATGGGAAACATCGTAGATGTTAGCGGTTCGAAGAACCGATTTCAATAAGAAAGACCATGCCAGAACCTCGTAGAGGTTCGCAGCTTGGTCCAAGAGCTGAACATTGCAAGTGCCTCGAAGAGGAACTTTGTGATTGACAGGCTATCGGTGGATGTAGAAGTTCGTCTACGACGCACTTTCCACTTGATATAGCAGCAAACAAGGACAAGCCTAAAAAACTTGTCCTTGTTGTCATATTGTTCAAGCTGCCTTTAACAGGCGCCTTGTCGTGAGGCCAGCGAGTGCGTGTGCCTCTAGCGAACGATTAGTCGTCCATGCCCATGAAGCGGCCCGAACCGTCAAACTTCAGGTCCATGCCGTTGGCGAGCTCTATCTCATAGCCACCGTACTCCTTGTTGATTTTAGTGATGGCAAGGTTCTGATAGTTACCTTTCACATAGGTGGCGATAGCCTTGGGAACGAGGGCAGCGGGAACGCCTTTCATCGATTCCACCTTTTCCCATTGGTTGTTGGCGTCAAAATCGACTTGGGTGCCGTCGTTGAGATATACATCATATTCGAGTCCACCATGCTCGTTATCGGGCTCAACACCTGCAACCGTGGCATTGGGGAAATGCTGTTTCAGGAAAGTGGTGATGGCTTCGGGCAATGCTTGTGCCGTAGTTGCGGGGGCAGCTGCCTGGGGCTGTGCCATGGTTGAATCGGCAGGAGCGGCCTGAACGGGTTGCTCTTGAACAGTGGGAACAGCGACTTGCTGCTGATTGGCATCATTGTTACCGGAACAGGACCAAAGCGCAAACAGGATTACGCCGACAGACAATACTTTAAAATACATTTTGTTCATTTCTGGTTTTCTATTTTAAGTTTTTCGGTTTTTCGGCACGGCATGAAGCCTGATGCCTAAAAAATTAGTCGTCAATGTCAATGACTTGGAACGAGGGGCTGTACTCCACTTCAAGACCATTGTTAAGCTTCACCTCATAGCCGCGACGGTTGCGGTCAAGCTTGAGGATGATGGCACCAGGGAACGTGGTGCTGATGTTCGACTTGATTTCGTCAGGAATCAGTTCCACAGGAACGCGTGAGGCGCGACAGTCAATCTCTTTCCAATTGCCCTGTTTGTCAAACTCCACCTTCTCGCCGCTCTCGTAGCGGATGGTGTAGTCGTCCCAATTCACAGTGACCACGAGGGGCACCTTGTCGGCAAAATGCTGCTTGAGAAATGCCTGGGCAGCTTCAGGCATCTGGTTGAAGGGGATCACTTGGTCATGGTCGGCCTTGGCATTGAAGCTCGTTGCCAGTAAGGCTACCATCAAAAATAATGCTTTAATCGTTTTCATCATAGACTAGATATTAGTGATTTATTTGCCGGGCAAAAGTACAACATTTTTGGCAATACCAATAGTTTTAGCAAAAAAACTATCGTGCCGGGAAAAAGAGACACTTCTTTTTTTCGGCATGTGGGCATGGACGAATGGATGAAGGCTGTGGCAGTATTCAGGGAGCGCAAAATGCGTTTTTCATTCAGAATGATAAGATATAATTGAAAAAAAAGTGTATTTTTGCAGCGACTAAAAAGAGTATTTGTATGAAAAATTTATTTGTATTAGCCTTTTTTGCCTTTCTGATGATGCTGAGTGGGTGTAGCGACAAACCCGTTTTGCCCACCGAGTTGCCGGTGCCCATCACCACGTTCATCCAGCAGAACTTCCCTGGACAGACCATCTCGTTTGCCAAGAAGGACCTGGAAATCACGGGTTGGCAGTATGATGTTGTGCTCGCCGACGGCACCCAGATTGACTTTGACACCGACAAGATGTGGGACAAGATTCAGTCCTCGATGACGAATCCCGTGCCCACCCAGTTGATTCCCGCGCCGATAGTGACTCACCTGCAGGCCAACTTCCCCGACGCCATGGTCTTGAAGATTGACAAGGAGCGTAACGGCTACGAGATTGAGCTCGCCAATGGCCTTGAACTGAGGTACAACGAGCAAGGCGCCCTGATGGAAATGGACGATTAATGCTCGCTGCGCTCGCAGTTTAGAGTTTAGGGTTTAGAGTTTAGAGAGCAGACGCCTCGTGAACGACGACTAAAAAAACAAACAACAAAATTTATAAACAACTAGAAACTAGGGACTAGAAACTAAAAACAGAACTATCTATGAAGAATATCAAGTATTTCCTGTTGATGGCTATGGTCATGACCATGAGCCTCACAATGAGTGCCGATGATGATGACCGCGTTATCACCTTTGAGCAGCTGCCGCAGGCCGCACAGGCTTTCCACAAGGCTCATTTTGCCGCTAAGGCTCCCCTGCTGGTGACCGCCGATTGGGATGATTTTACCATTCGCTACGAGAGCGGCGACAAGGTGGAGTTTGACAGGTCGGGCAACTGGAAGGACATCGAGTGCTATAACAGCAAGGTGCCCACCGAGGCTATTCCAGAACAAATCAGCGCCTACCTCTCCCAGAATTACCCTGGCAAGTCTGTCATCAAGCTGGAGCGCCACCGCAGTGTATACGAGGTGAAGCTCAACAACGGCATGGAGATTGAGTTCAACCGCAATTTCCAGGTCATCGACATGGACTACGACGATTGATGTCGTCACGGTAACAGACATAGGGAGGAGATGACATTGACCTAATAAAGGTGGCATTTCCTCCCTTTTCATCAAGCAAGAGTGAACTTAAAAACAGCATACCGGCGATTCAAGCAGTGGCAGCGGACTCCCTTTGATCACGAGTTCAGCTCTCATGACACGCAGCATTGCCATAACTGCGGGCATGACTTCGTGGGCAACTTCTGCCCCTATTGCTCGCAGAAACAGGGCCTGGGCCCCATCACATGGCGAAGCGTGGGCAAGAGCATTGCCGAGGTGTGGGGCATGCACAACCGCTCCTTGGTCTACTCGGTGGCTCAACTGTTCCTGCGTCCGGGCTATTTCATCAGCGACTACATCAACGGCAAGCGGCAGGTGAGTTTCCCGCCTGTTAAGATGCTGGCTATCATCGCTGTGCTTGGTGTGATTGTCGACTTCTTCACGGGTGCCATCCACGGTATGATTAATGTGGAGAAAGGCGAGCGAATGGGCTACATCACTAACGTCTTCTCGTGGCTGAACGACCACCTCCATGGTGCCTTCCCGCCACCCAGCGATTATCTGGACAAAGTGTTCTTGTGGCTGAACACCCACCCTGACTTGTTGTCCTTGGTCCTGCTCTCGTTCTTGATTATCCCCAACTATTTCATTTTCCGTTTTGCCCCGCGCAACACTCATCACACCCTTCCTCAGGGCTTCTTTGTTCAGGTGTTCAGCACATCAGTGTTTATGATACTGAACATGTTTTACGATATCACTTCGCTTGGGTGGCTCGTGTTCCTGCTGGGAGCGATGATGGTTTTCCGCACTTACAGGCAACTGTTTGGCTATGGCGTGTGGGGCTCCTTGTGGCGCGTGGTGGCCACCTTTGTGTGTGCCTCTATCATGCTGTCCATCTTGCTGAGCATCAACTACGGTTTCCACCTGCTGCGCTTGAAAGAGACCGATGTTGCCAATGGCTTTTTCCTCAACGTCCCCATCGCATTCGTTTTCCTCATCGTCATTCTTGGCTTCAGCTACTTCATCAGCAAACCCAGAACGAAAAAACAGTAAAAACCTCGCCCAGGGAAGGAAGCGGTTTTCAGAAGGAATCACGCACGCGCAAAAAACAAACAAAAAATTGCCCCGGTTTTTATCGCCTTTCTAGCATTTCGTTGAGGGATACGAAGGTGTAGCCTTTCTTCTTCAAGGTGCTGACCAAAGCAGGAAGGCGGTCGTAGAATTTCTCGGTGCGACGCTCATCGGTGCCCAGGTGAATCATCAGCAGGTGGCCGTTAAGCGTCTTTTCCTTTTCACAACGCATGATGCGGTCCCACAGCCACTTGTTGTCGCGGTAGGAGTTACCGCCCGTAATGCCAGGATACGTGTAATCCATGCAACTCAAGGTGCCCGGCGAGTAATTGATGAGCTGCAGCCCCATTTCACGCGCCCACGCTGCTATGGTGGCATTGTGCCACTCGTAGGGCGGAATGAACCATGGCGCCTGTTGCGGAGTGATGCCATATTCTGCCAGTTTCCCGTAACTCTTGATGATGTCGTCGCGGAACTGCTCACGGGTCACCAGCAGTGAGTCGCGTTTCTCCCATGCGCAATAGAGCAGATGGCCGTAGCTGTGACTGCCCACGTAATGGCCGCCGTTGACAAGCTGTTGCACTACATCGGGGTAGAGGTCAAAAAACCGTCCTGTGAAGAAAAATGCCCCCTTGATGCCCTGCTTGTTGAGCGTGTTGATGATGCGGTCGGCACCATCGGCACGGTCGTCGGCAGTGAAGACGAGGCAAATCTGCTTCTTGGAGATGTCGCCTCTCACGATGGCTCCCTCGTCCCACAGGAAGTCGCCACTATCGCCCTTGCCCTCCATCTCGTAGAACGAGAACGGGAAGGTCAACGATGCCGTGCCGTCCATGGTAGGCTCGTTGGTGCTGTAATCGTGGGTGTTGTCGTGATAGACCACGTCACCAGGCTGGAACAAATCGTAGGTGTTGCCCTCGATATTGAGCATATCATCCGACAGGTTCACGCCCTTGAGGCTGTTGAAAATCGTGGCATAGACGGGACCGTCGACCAGTCCGCCCGTGGGCATCCCGACGCGTTCCATCACAAAGTTGCTGTGGGTGGCGTGGGGATAGATTCCGCCACGCGGCAGTTTAACAATCATGCTCGTGCCCCATGGGTTGCAGCCCAGCAGCCAGTCGCGCAGGGCACCTTCCATTTCTTCAAATTGGCGGTCCCCCGTCAGCTGGCGGTACAGGATGCATTGGGTGAGCATCGCTGTGGTCAGGTTGTTGCTGCACCAGATGCCCGGCACGCCCCACAGGAAGGGGTTGCCCGTCTGTTCAGCACGCGCTTTGACACGCTCGATACCCGCCTTGATGTTGCGGATAAACTCGGCTTGAAGGCGCTTATTGCCGCTAGCCTCCTGTGCGACACGCACGTGACCCATGTTCATGAACGGGTACCACTGGTAGTGGCGGGCACTGTCGGCTCCCATCCATGGAGTAATAGGTTCACGACGGCCATATTCCACCGCCTGGGTGAGATAGTTGGGGTCACCAGTGGCGTGGTAGAGTTCGATGGCGCCCAGTTCCATGTCATCAACCCAATTGTCCTCCTCGTAGATGTAGGGCGAGACGACGCTCACCGTCTGGGTGTTGCCAGGCTTGTCGAGTCCCACCTGATAGGCGTCGGCAGCCTTCGCGCGGATTTTGGCGGCAAAATCGGGGTAGTAAGGCTCCAGCACCTGTGCCCCTAGGGCGAAATCGCTGGCGAACTTGCCCGCAGTGCTGGCTGCGCCCATGGTGGCGTTCATGTATTTGCCCCGCTGCTGCGGCTTGCCGTCGATGAAATAGACGGGGCGACCGTTATTGGGTCCCCAACCGTAATCGGCGGGATCGTCCTTGGGCAGTTTCATGCCGATGTGGTCGCGGTCGTCGGCAATCTGGTTATAAAGTTCGCCTTTGCTCGGGTTCATCTTGTCCAACCACGTCAGGCCCCAATAGATTTCATCAATGATGTCAGGGATGCCGTTGGCACCTTTCAAACCATTGGCTTGGAATTGATCGCCAAAGGCCGATGGGCACTGTTGCCAGGCCAGCATCATCTGGTAGATGGCGTTGGCGCTCGTGGTGGTGTATTGCAATAGGTCGGCAGCATCATGCCACCCGCCACGCACGTCGATGTGCTGACCCTCTTTTTCAGGGTGGTAGCGCACGTAGGCATCCTTGACGTGGCAGCTGTCGCGCTGGAACGGGTTGAAGCCGCATCGCTGCTGGCGCATATAGTTGAGTACAAAGTCGGCTGTGCCGTCCCACACGCGGTTATTGATGGGGAATACGGGCGACTCGATGCCCGCTGCCACGATGCGGTAGGCTCCCTCGTCATGGAAGTTGCTGAAGTCCAGTCGCCATGTGGATGCCATTTGTCCCCAATGACCCGTTTCTCGCACCGCGCTCGAACGGTAAACAGGTTTGTTGGTATAAGCGTCCACCAGTTCAAATTCGGTGATTATCACCTTATCTTGGCTCATGAGCACTGCCACTTTGGTCGATGCGGGCAGATAACCTAGTTGGTTGATGCGTATCCATCCTTCGGCGTGAATCGCCATGGCGACCAGGGTGAGGATGATGAGTATTGTCAGTCGTCGGTTCATAATGAGAGGTTTCTTGGATTGGAGGTAGCACCGTTGCCACCCGCGACAAAGTTACAAAAAAAATCGCTTACCACCCAACAGCTCATAACGGCTAACCCAACCTCACGCCAAGCCTCCGGGCTTTAGGATTGAAGACAAGAAAGACAATAATTTATATTTTATATGGCATCCGCATTGTATGATGCTCGCTGAGCTGGCAGTTTAGTGTTTAGAAACATCCGCACTCCGGTCAATGGGGGTGCGGATGCCATTGTTTTTATTGTATTTGTTGTCCTTTTATTCTTGTTGTTTCCCTTTTGGGTTTGGTTGCCGTTTGAGTTGTTGCAGGCGGCGGTATAGGGTGATGCCCAGCAGGGGAACGGCGGTGCCGACGATGGTGTAGAGGACCCAAAACAAGTCGGTGGAGGAGTTTTCGTGGATGACCATGTGGCAGCCGATTTGTCCCCAGTCGAGGCCGTAGTACCAAATCTTGAGAGCCGATACCAGCTTGAACGAGATGATATGGAACACGTAGATATATAGCGTGTTGTTGCCGCAATAGACCATAAAACGCTTGACCACACCGTCGTGACGGTCAAGGCATGAGGCGATGTGATGGACCATCAGAAAACCAATGGCACCCGTCACGGGCAGGGTCGCAACAGTGCGAAGGTCAACCTTCAATGCCATGCCCTGCCAGCCCAGATACGCGCCAACCACCAAAAACGTGGCATAGAGCAATGTTAATGCCCAGTGCTCGCTGATGCGGTGCTCGTGGCGGCGGTAAAGTACACCCAGGCTGAAGAACAGCACGCCCCAGCACTCGCGGATGCCGCCCTGCACGATGGTGACAATCTTCAAGCCATTGGCGACCTTAAACCAGGCGAACCCAATGGCCAATAGGGTAATTACTATGGGTATTGTGCTGTGGTTTAGCCACTTACGGCGGTTGTGGAGCAGCAGATACAATATCAAAAACACGATGCTTGATACCAGCAGCGCCCTGAAGAACCAGAATGCGCCCGCCAGGAACTCGTCGTAGCCGCCCATCGAGAAGATGATGTGCACCAGCCGCTGCCAGAACTGATGCCATGTATAGGGATGGGTAACACCGCCCTCCCAGTTGCCGTACTGCTCGTTCATCAACCCGATTTTGAAGAACAGGTTGTGGAAAACGAGGAAAAACAGGCTCCACTTGACGAAGGGCACATAAAGGCCCTTGACGCGCTTCACGCAGAATGTCCACGGGTCGGCAAGGTACTTTTTGTCAAAGAAATAGCCTGCCGCGATGAAGAACACCGGCATGTGGAACAGGTAGATGAAGGTCACGAGTAGGGTAGGCCCCTCGGCATGACCGGCACACATCAGAATGATGGCGATGGCCTTGCAGATTGACAGATTGGTGTTGTTGCGCTTTATGGTAGCGGATTCGAGCATCACGGATGACGGTGGTTTTGCTGTTTCGACTGTGTTGCCCAGCTTATTTCTTCTCGAGCAGAGCGACGTTCTCGACGTGATGGGTGTGCGGGAACATGTCCACGGGCTGGATTTCCACGACACGGTATTTCTCGTCGAGCATGGCAATGTCACGCGCCTGAGTGGCGGGGTTGCAGCTCACATAGACCAAGCGCTGGGGCTCGGCGTTGAGGATGACCTTGACGACGTCCTCGTGCATGCCTGCGCGGGGCGGGTCGATGATCATAACCTCGGGACGGCCATGTTCGGCGATGAAGCCGTCGGTGAGCACATCTTTCATGTCCCCGGCATAGAACAGCGTGTTCTCGATGCCGTTGACGCGGGAATTCAACTTGGCGTCCTCGATGGCCTCGGGGACATACTCGATGCCGATGACCTGACGTGCCTGGCGGGCAACGAAGTTGGCGATGGTGCCCGTGCCGGTGTAGAGGTCATAGACGAGTTCATCGCCCGTGAGGGCAGCCATGCGGCGAGCCACCTTATAAAGTTCGTAGGCCTGACGTGAGTTGGTCTGGTAGAAGGATTTGGGACCGACACGGAACTTCAAGCCTTCCATTTCTTCCTCGATATAGTCGCGGCCGCTGTAGGTGACGAATTCCTGGTCGGCAAGCGAGTCGTTGACCTTGAGGTTGACGACGTAGAGCATCGAAGTGATTTGCGGGAAACGGTCACGCACGGCGCTCATCACGTCGTCGATGGCGGCCTGATTGTCCTCACCGAAGACGATGACCTCCATCACCTCGCCTGTGCTGGCAGTGCGGGTCATGGTCATGCGGATGAAGCCCTGCTGTCCACGGATGTCGTAGAAAGAGTAACCCTTCTCCACGCAGTAGTTGCGGATGAACAGGCGCATCTCGTTGCTGATGTCGTCCTGCAGCCAGCAGCGCTTGATGTCGAGCACCTTGTCAAAGGCGCCGGGGATGTGGAAACCCGCCGCATTACGGTCAGGGAATTCGGCGCCACTGTCCAGCTGTTCGCGGGTGAGCCAACATTTGTTCGAGAAGGTGAATTCCAGCTTATTGCGGTAATGCGTTGTCGCAGCTGAGCCCAGGATGGGATTGATAGCGGGAATAGGCACCTTGGCAATGCGTTCCATGGCGTCCACCACCTGCTGCTGCTTGCACTGCAGCTGGTACTCATAGGGCAGATGCTGCCACTTGCAGCCACCGCACAGTCCGAAGTGCTCGCACATCGGCTCCACGCGCAGTTCACTGGGCTTGACCAACCGCTCGATATGCCCCTCGGCAAAGCTGTGCTTCTTGCGGTCAATCTTCAAGTCAATCACATCACCAGGAGCACCAAACGGCACAAACACCACCAGGTCGTTCCAGCGTCCCAGGCTCTTACCCTCGGCCGCCACGCCCGTAATCTCAAATCCTTCAATAACCGGAATATCTTTCTTCTTTCTCATCGTGGGTGCAAAGGTACAAAGGAATTGGAAATTAGGAACCACGATTTGGTAATAATTCTCCCGCCACAGCTGAGTTGAGGACAAAACTTTCCTGTGGGGCAAAGTGTAAAAGAATTAGACACTTTAGTGTAAAAATATTTGACATTTTTTGATTTTGAGGAAAAAACTGATTGCCGCATCTGTTATAGAATGATACATTTGCTGTAAATAACAGGAGATGTCTCCTGTCGCTATTCGCATAACTATTAAATTCAATAACTTATTTAAACAATCGCTATGAAACATTGTATCATCTTTTTTTTGGCAAGTATTTGCCTTAACGTAACGGCAGATGTCCTGAATGTGGACCGCTCCGAATTGTTGAACATGAGCGACCACCAACTCACGCTCATGCACAGCAACTCTTTTCTTGACCAACTGCAGGCCAGTGGCTGCGGGTCAAGTGGCAATACAGCAGTAACATCTGTTCTAACCTCGCCATATAATCTGGCATATGTCAGACAGCATCTGAGCCAGCAAGGCTCGACCCCTTCTGGCTCTAACCCTCTGATGAAGGATAAAATCGTCTTCTACAGTTGGTATGACTGGACTTACGACAACAATGGCCAGATAACTGTTATACCGGTACCCTATGGACAGCGTGGAGGACGGATAACCCACATGAAAAAGAGAAAAGGATACCAGAACAATGTGGTGTTTGGTGAAGATATGATTTTTGACGGTATCGATCATAAAATGTACATCGATTACAGTAACAACAGTGTGCGCATGCCGACATTTACACTGTTGGGAAGTGTAAAGTATTACGAAAAATACGATCTGGGCTCTTGGAACGACACGTTGATCAATGTGTACATGATTAATGAGGATTATTTTACGCGAAATGCCGAACCACATGATGTGTATGGCACCCTGTATAATGATGGCTCAATTACATTTGAAGACGGTTTTATCATGTATTATATCGCATATATTCGTCATTATTACAAAAGAAATTGGGTATCGACCGACACGCTCACCTTTTCGTCATACATTCTGCGTGACTTGACCCTGCTTGCACCTAACGCCAAGCATGAATTCACGGATGAAGATGTTGATAAACAAGCTGATGCATATATGTTTCAGGCCGATGACACCACTCGCGTGATTATGAACCTGTGGGGATTGGGATCGCACATTGGTAACGTGATGTACCTACATGAAGATGGTTCGATGCGTTTCCCGTTCCAGGTCATCCGTGAGTTTGACGTGAGCAGTTATAACTTTGATGACGTCATTTGTTCTCCCAAGTTCTATAATTTCTGGAGCGGGATAGAAAATTCTCAGCCAATCGATACTTACGGCACTGTAACCGATGGGGTTATATCATGGGCTGTAAACACTGTAGCCGATACTGCTATTAGGGGCACAGCCATGCTGAATGGCATTGGATGGGGAAATGGAGTGATGTATCCAGCGCTTTGGTTTGGAGTATTTGGCAGCAATCGTCTGTATTACGCTGATTTTGAACAGACTGATGACGATGATGGCACCGCCTCTATCAGCGATGTGGCCAACATTATTGATATATTGCTTGGCGAGTGTGAGTGGTCCGCATGGTCCGATGTGGACGATGACGGCAGGGTCAGCATCAAGGACGTCGCCACTCTCATCGACATCATTCTCAACAGCAACTAAACCGATTACCCATCCACAACCATCGATTCCTGAGAGTCCCCAATTACAGCACTCTCAGGAATCGATAATTTTTCTCATAACTGCCCACAATGTCAAAAAAATCTCAAACAACAACGACAACCCATAAACAACAATCACAACTTTATGTGAATCAAAATCGCGTGGCTGTTTCTTTTTAACCAACCCGCCTCTTTAAATCATAAAAAAAGTTAAATCTCCCAATTCCCTTAATTATCCTCACCCTTTTATGTAATTTTGTAAACTTATCAATCAATTTCAGCAGATAATCACGCAATCTTTCACCTCAACCACCACTACATGGACGCCAACAATCCCAACATATCAGAAAACGACCGTAATTCTATCCTGAATCACATCATCAACTGCGCCAATTCCGCCCTTAAAAGCGAAGACGCTTTCCAAAAAGCCATGCTCTCCCTCGCAACAGAATTAAGGACCATTTTCGATAGCGAATACTGCTCAATTGGTATTGTCGATGGTGACTTCGCAGAAGAGTGTATGATTTCATATAACAATTTTGAAGACGAAGAGCTATCTAAACAACAAGAACGTTTTTTTAAATCTTTTAATCGTGCCAACATTAATGAATACGATTTTATTATTTGTCAAGCATTAAAATCAGATACTGACATTTTTCTTCATGAAGAAATGATTGATCGTTATGACAAAAATGAGTATTATCAATCTATCTTGACTTCAGGACATGTGATAAACTCATATGTTATCGCTCTTCGTGACAAAGAAAAGAAAATCTTTGGCTTTATCCAATTTATAAATACAAAAAAGGACATTAATTATAATCGTGATATATCCCCTTACAGCGATGCTCTTTTAGGTCTTGTCCAAATCATCATCAACAACAAGAGGAATCTTCAAGAACTCGTAAAAAAAGAAAACCTTTTAAAAGATGCTAATTTCTATAACTTGATGCAAGAGAAAAGAGACAATGTCGATGGACTATTTGACAGCATTATGGAATACTTCTCAAAAGAATTCAATGCTGCCGTTATCTCTTTCCGCATTCCCGTATTAAATGGTTATAAAAGAGAACCTCTTTTTTATTTAAGAAGAGTTTTTATTCACTCTTCTATTGGAGATAGCATTCGCGATGAACTGATTCATTGTTACAATACCAAAAGGCTTGTTAAAAGCAAGGATGACATGAATATTGTAGATGAACTGAAATGTGAAAGCCAAGGCAAAATACTTGAAAATGAATCCGACACAAACTTCTCTCAGTTAGAATATGATTTAGACAACAATACTCTCATCATACCCATCTTTTGTGACTTTGAACAAAAATGCATTCATCCGCAGCTAATAATGTCTGAATATTGCAGAGCCGATGAACACCGTGATTGCAAATACAGGTTCAAAAGGTTGTATGGCATTTTTAGACTTCGTATTTCCAAAACTGATTTGGCAAACAATAGTTACAACAATTATCACTTTGTTTTAGAGGAGACCAAAGAAAGACTTGGATATCTTTCAAAGCAGATATCACTTCTTTTAAACTTGATTGTTGACAAACATGAAAATGAATCATTACAAGTTTTCCAAAATGAACTAAGAAATAGTTCGTTCATTAAAATCAAAGATTTTGATGAACGTTGCGTTGAAATTATCAAAAGTGCTATCCACGCTAAAGTTTGTTCTATATACCGATATGATGAACAAACAAAATTACTTTCACTTAATGCAACGACTGCAGAAACCATCCGTTTCACTCAGATGAATGAGAATCTTGAAACAAGTACTGCTATAAAAAGTTGTTATGTGCATATTAAGTCAAAAAACAATGTATTAACTCGTGTTTTTGCAGCAAAACGAACAGAATGCATTCTAAACATGCAGGATACAAGCATCCACGATTCTTTATTTATAGAATCTGTTGGTGAAATCGAAATGATTAATGACCATTCTGCAATTGTCGTCCCTATGCTCAAAAAAGATGGAAGCTGTGCCGGCATAGTTCTATTGCTCGGCAAAGAAGAGCATAAGCATTCCATTTCTACCGCCTATTGGGAACATGACATAGATCATATCGAATTTATTGTCAATATTTTAACCAGAATTTCTGAATCTGATACAGAACGGTTGACATTTCTGTCTCGATTATCACACGAACTCTTAGCCCCAGTGACTCAGCTTGTATACGATAATGACCTTACTGTTAATATCGCTGAAAGAAATCGTGAATCATTCTCAAGACAACAACTACTAAAAAAGCTTCGCGAGAACATTGACAGAAACATGATTTTCAAGTATATTATCAGCGACACTGAATTCATCTATTCCACAAGCAAACGAAGCGTCAAATACAATATAGTAAAGCAAAATCATCCAGAAACTATCTTATTGGATGCCATCTGCTTGCTTGAAAAAGAAGCCCATT
>JAEEGF011581316.1_pt1 | contig 18250 bp, 18 predicted proteins | sample 9134171 | NCBI WGS metagenome assembly JAEEGF01 (sample SAMN16246542, study PRJNA631951) | gut metagenome | biome: gut microbiome; feature: rumen; material: AP-attached | host: Bos | place: Iran: Karaj | collected 2018-10
TTTTCGTGGACGGTACTGGATTTGAACCAGTGACCTCTGCCGTGTGAAAGCAGCGCTCTAAACCAACTGAGCTAACCGTCCGAGGTGGGTGCAAATATATAAAAGAATATTTGCGATGTCAAGGGGATATTAGTTATGAGGTCGGGCTTTAGCCCTTTGAGGCTTGAGGTCGCTCGTTATCACTCGCTTTGAGCTATAATATCGCACCAAAGGTGCCTAATTTTTTGCTCAGAGCCACGCATAAGCGTGGCGACCTCATCCCTCATAGCTCAAAGCTTATAGAAACTTATCTTCGGCGGCGCGGAGGATGGTGAGGAACTCGGACGGGGTCTTTGCCTCGATGAGGTCCTTGCGCACGGTTCCATCGGCAAGCAGGCGGCTTACGGAGGACAGCGCCTTGAGGTGCGGTCCCACGGTGTTGCCCGGGCTTACGATGAGGATGATCAGGTAGACCGGTTCCCCGTCGAAGGACTCGAAATCCAGGCCCTTTTCGACGGTGGCGGCCACCATGCACATGCGGTCGACGTAGTCGATCTTTGCGTGCGGCACGGCGAGCCCGCATCCGATACCGGTGGAACGGCTCTTCTCGCGGTTCCAGACGGCTTCGAATATCTCGTCCCTGTGTTCCAGTTTGTAGGCACTGCAGAGCGTGTCCACCAGCTCGTTCAGGATAGCTTCCTTGGTCTGGCTGGCAGAGTTGATCAAGATGCAGTTGTCAACAAATCTTTCGGAAAGTCTCATATGGTGAAACCTCTTATATTGTTCAATTTGATATTTTAGCAAAAAAAATGAAGTTTGACGAGGTTTTTACGAGAAAATACTCAAATGTGCCAAAATTGTAGCATGAAAGTAGGCAAATTTACTCAAATTTGTTCAAAAACGCCGCTATGTCGTTTTCGGAAGCAAAATTGTCGAGGGCGTCAATAGCTTTTTTCATGGTCAGGACGTCAATCTGTCCGGGGGCGGCGCAAGCCTCTATGGAACCGTAAGTAAGGTTTGCTCCTTCGTGGAGCGACCATATCCTGGAGGGCATGCCTGTTTTGCCCATGCCGAAGGCGGCGAACATTTCAAAATTTTTCGCATTCTTGCTTGCGAACTGATAAAGCCTCTGGCAGTCCGTGGGACCATTGCTCATGGCGGCAATCTTGAGTCCTGCGGCCTTGACCCGCTGGGTGTCCTGTGCGAACTTTTTCAACTCGAGGAGAGTGGGGATGCGTACAAAGTTGTGCTCCGAGACGATGATGCGCGTGCCGCGTGGCTTGGCGAGTTCGGCCAGGGCGCCGTAGTCGTGGAGACAGTCGCGTTCCAGGTCCATCCATTCGGGAACATCCGGTGCGGCGAAGATGGACTGCCACAGTGCGGGTCTTTCCACGGCGCTGTCGTCGGGGAAAGTCCCGCCGTCGCGGGCAAGCCGGACAGTTCCGATTTGTGCCGATTCGGGGGCGAGCTTGCGGACGCGGGCGGATAGTTCCGGCCATATTCCCTTCTCGAACCAGTCGTAGCGGATTTCGAGCATGTCGCAGGCTTGCAGGTCCATGACCACCGGGCTGATCGGGTCGGCCTCGGCTGCAGAAAGCACCTGCGGACTCACGAGCCCGACCAGGTTCTTCTTCTGTGCTTTGCTTGCGTCATCTCTTTGCATGCCGCAAAGATACTAAAAAAGGCGCCCCGACAGGGCTGTGGCCCGGTCCCGTGCCCGTGAAATTGCTAACTTGTCGCTGAACAGAAAAGGATAACCTATGGCAGATTGCAAAGACAAAAATGAGAAGCAGACTCCGGATTTTTTGAAGAAGGCCGAGGAGTTCCTGTCCTCGAAACGCCGCATCTTTTTGTGGGGTGCAGTCGATGACGATAGCGCATCGAAGATTGTACAGCAGCTTTTGTATCTGGATTCCCTGAACCACGACGACATCGTGCTTTTCATCAATAGCCCGGGTGGCGTCATCAGCAGCGGCCTTGCCATTTACGACTGCATGAACGCCATCAAGAGCGACGTGGTCACGGTATGTTGCGGTCAGGCAGCTTCCATGGGTGCCGTGCTCCTGACTGCCGGTGCGAAGGGCAAGCGCTGTGCATGGCCGAATGCCCGCATCATGATTCACCAGCCGCTCATTCACGGCGAAATCGTCGCCCCGGCGAGCGACATCCAGATTCAGGCCGAAGAGATGCTGCGCATCCGCGGAATCACGGGCAAGATCCTTGCCGAGACGACCGGACACACCATCGAGGAAATCGACCGCGATACGGAACGCGATAACTTCATGTCGGCGGAAGAGGCTAAGGCCTACGGTCTTGTGGACAAAGTCGAGAGTCTTATCTGATGGGCTTGTTTTCTGCGATAAAGAAGGGTCTTTCCAAGACCCGTGACGCCTTGGTGGGCGAGCTCAAGGGCATTGTCGGTGCCGGCAAGATTACCGACGACACCCTGGAAGAATTGGAAGAACACCTGATCAAGGCTGACGTGGGCGTTGAGGCTGCGTTCCTTTTGACGGATGCCCTCCGTGAGAACGCCCTCGGCAAGTCGCTTACGACGGAGCAGGTGCTCGACATCATGCGAAACGAGGCCGAACGTCTCCTGAAGGACCCGCCGCCGTTTGAACTCAAGGGCAAACCGCACGTGGTGCTTGTCATCGGCGTGAATGGTGCCGGCAAGACCACGACTATCGGTAAGCTTGCCGCCCGCTGGATAAACGAGGGCAAGAAGGTGATGATCGCCGCCTGCGATACGTTCCGTGCCGCGGCCATCGACCAGCTCGAAACTTGGGCGCAGCGCAGCGGTGCCGAGTTCGTGAAGCACCAGGAAGGCAGCGATCCGGCTGCGGTCGCCTACGATGCTTGCCAGGCTGCCGTCGCCCGTGGTTGCGACATCCTGATTGTCGATACCGCCGGGCGCCTCCACAACAAGGACTACTTGATGGAGGAACTCAAGAAGATTGTCCGCGTGATGAAGAAGGTGAATCCGGACTTCCCGCAAGACATGTGGCTCGTGATTGACGGAAATACCGGACAGAACACCATCAACCAGACGAAGATTTTCAACCAGAGCTTCCCGCTCACGGGCCTCGTGGTGACCAAGCTCGACGGCACGGCGCGTGGCGGTTCGGTCCTTTCCATCACGAGCTCGCTACAGATTCCTATCCGCTGGGTGGGCATGGGCGAACAGATTGACCAGCTCGTGGAATTCAACAAGCGCGAATATATCGACGGTCTTTTCGAGAATGCGCTCGAAGAGGCGAGGTAGCTAAAAGTGCTGGGCTGGATTCGGTTTGGACGGCAATGGGCATGGCGTGCTTCCGTCATGTCGCTTTGCATGGGCTGCATCATGCTGTGTGCCTGCGACCAGGGATCCCCTTCGATAGATTCTAGGCTCGTTTCCACGTATGTTGACATCCGCGTCATGGAACAATCCCTCGGGACCGAGACTCCGGAGGCGCGGCTCGCCCGCAAGAGCATTGTCGAAAAGCACGGCTACACTCTTGAATCCTATAAGAAAGCCATTGATAATATTCTTGAAGACGACAGTCGTTGGGTCCCGTTTCAGCAGGCGGTCGTTCGCAATATCGATTCCTTGCTCGGGAACCCTCTTGAACCGCTGGGAAAGAAGGGGGCGAAAAAGTGAGGATCGCCTTGCTGTTGCTTTTGGGTGCCTGTATCGCTTTTGCGGCGCCTCTGAAAAAGGACACTAAAGTCCACTGGCTTTCCTATACGCAGGGCCTCAAGATGGCGGCGAAGGAATCGAAGCTGATGTTCGTGTCGGTGTATGCCGACTGGTGCATCCCCTGCCAGGTGATGGAAAAAAACGTGTACACGGACCCCAGTGTGGCGACACTTTTGAATTCCAGGTTTATCCCGGTGAAGCTAAATGCCGAGTCGCAGGACACGATTATGTGCGATGGCCAAGCCAAAACGGTGGAACGATGCTATTTTGATGTGTGGGAATTGTCTGCCGTGCCGTCCTATGTGCTGGTTGCCCCGAAAGGCATGAGTATCCTTACTCTCACACAGTCACTGGATGTTGCGGACATGCGGTTTTTGTTGCAGCAATTTTTGAGTAAAGAGAGCGAATGGATAGCGCGGTAATGGAACAGGTTTATTTTGTGGCTCAGGTTGGGTTCTGGGTTTCCCTTTCCCTCCTGGTGCTTTGTTATGCGCTGTTCCCGATAACGCTCCCGTTCGTGAGCGAAATTTTCAAGCGCAGGCGAAAACCGCAGCCTTCGACAAAATTCTTGCCCACGGTCTCCATTTTGGTTTCGGCCTATAATGAAGAGGCTGTTATCGAGCGCAAGATTCACAATATTCTCTCGATTGATTACCCGAAGGACAAGCTGCAAGTCCTCATTGGCGATGACGGTTCTGCAGACAGGACGGCAGAAATTATCGCCGGTTATGCGGACCAGGGCATTACGCTGGTGAAGGCTCCCAAGAATGCGGGCAAGGCCGCTATGCTGAATAGGCTTGTCACGTATGCGACAGGCGACATCCTCGTTTTCAGCGATGCGAACACGATGTTCTTCCCCAATGCGGTGCGCAAGCTGGTTGGTCCGTTTGTCGACAAGAAGATGGGGTGCGTCTGTGGTCACCTTATTTTGTCGGACCGTAGCGGAAGTGTGCTGGGCAAGGGCGAAAGTTCCTACTGGGACCTGGAATCCGAGATGAAGAAGTTTGAAGGGGCGCTGGACTTGCTCATTGGCGGTAACGGTGCCCTCTATGCCATTCGCAGGGAACTCTACACGGAACTTCCGGTCAAGAAGAGCGTCATGGACGACTTCTACATCACGACGAAGATTTTGCAGAAGGGCTATTACAGCACGTTCGTTGGCAGCGCCATCGGTACGGAGCAGACTTCGAAGGAATCTTCCGGCGAGTACCGCCGCAAGGTCCGCATCGGCCGTGCTAACTTCAACTTCCTGCTTTCTTATCTTCCGCTGCTGAACCCGCTTCGCCCGTTGAGGGCCTACTTGTTCTTCTGCCACAAGGTCGTACGCTGGTTCTCTCCCCATATTTTCATCTTGCTTGCGCTATGCAACGCGATTCTTTTGCCGAAGGGATTGTTCTATCAGCTTTTCTTTGGCGTGACGGTTTTCTGCATCATTGTGGGCGTATCGCGCATGGTTCCCCATGCGTATTACTTCATCACGATGAATGTTGCCATGTTGAAAGGTTTCTTTCTTTCGTTCAAAAAAGAAAAGAGTGGCGGCTGGGCCCGTGAGGCCCGCGGTGACGATGACGCATAGGAGCTGAAATGAGACGCTTGCTTGCAATCCTGTTTGTCTGTGCCTTGTCGTTTTCGGCGACGAAGGCGAACGCTTTCACCATGGATGTCCAGGGCGGTATCGCAAACGCGGTGAGCGATATTACGTCGTTCAACTTGAATGTGTTCGGACATGTCTGGTACCCTATCGACCAGATGGTGTTCTTCGGCATTGGCGGCGGCTACAATGAGCTTGATAACGTCGGGTACATTCCCGTGATGGCTTCGGCTTGGATCCGCTTGCCGATTGGCGGGCAGACATTGCCCGTGGTGACCGGCGATATCGGTTATGCCTTTGGCGACGACAGCCAGATGATATGGCGCGCCGGTGGCGGATTCGACATCAAGAACGGGGACTATTCCTCGATCCTGTTGATGGGCGGATTCCAGTTCCTTGAAGATCGCGGCAAAGGATACGTTTATCTGCAAGCCGGCATTTTGGTGGAATTGTAGTTAGGGATTAGGGTTTAGGGGCTAGGATCTAGGGGCTAGGATCTAGCCTTTCGCTAGCAACTCCAGCATTTCCTTGTCGAGCCTGTCCGGGTTGTTGTATTGCGGCAGGTCGTTGTGTAGCGATTCTCCCTTGGAGACAATACCGAAGTCCAGGTTCTTGTAGTTCCAGTAGCTGTAGCCCACGTCGGCATCGCGCAGGATGTCGAGGAAGTCGCGCATCCAGGCCATCTGGTACTTGCGCGGGACCTGTACATAAACGCCGAATTCGTTGCAGGCGACGGGCAGGTCGTATTTGGCGCGGAAGTCGAGCGCATTCTGGATGCTTGCCTGCAATTTCGCTTTGTCCCACTTGCCATATTCTACGTCCAGTCGCGTGGCGCCTCCCTGTTCGGGCGGGGCGTAATCACCGGGCCACGGGCGTTCAATCTTGAAGAACGGGTCGTTGATCCATGCGGCGCCCTGGTGCGTGAACGTGACCGGGGTGTAGGTATGGAAACTGTAGATGGCGTTGTCGTCGTCGAGCGGAGTCAGGTACTGGAATTCGCGGGCGCTGTTCCACTTGTTGCTGCCCACCACGATGGTGTTCTTGGGAGCGTGCTTGCGGATGGTCCAGAAAAGTTCGTCTTTTACCTTGTCCCAAACCTTGGAATCGGTGCCGGCGGGCTCGTTCAAAAGCTCCATCATCACGCGGGGCTGGTCGCTGTAGCGCTCGGCCATGTACGCCCATACCTTGCAGGCGCCTTGACGGGCTTCGGGATCCACGAAGAAGGGCTGTTCTTGGTACGAACCCAGATGGAAGTCGTGCCCTGGGCACTTGTGCAAATCCAGGATGACGTCGAGGTCAGCTGCTTGGATGTCCTGCAGGGCCTTGTCCAGCAGTGCAAAAATTTCATTCTTGGGCTTGAGGGAATCCGTTTCGAACAGATTAAAATAGTCCACGGGCAGGCGCACGTGGTTGAACCCCGCCTCGCGGATTCTCCCGAAGTCCTTTGGGGAAAGGAATGTCCGGATATGCTCGAGAATTCCTGGGAATCCTGCCGGGTCCTTTTCTTCAATGCAGTCGACCTGGCTGAACCAGCCGCCCAAATTCACACCGCGCAGGCGTTCTCTTCTCATAACATCCCTTTTCCGATTTTTTATTCGCCGATGACTTTCAGGTCTTCGTCGGCGATGTTCAGTCCCATGATGACTTCCATATCATCGGGAAGATCGCGGAAATCGACCACGAGTCCGACTTTCTTGTCTTCGTCCTTCTGTTTTTCGAACTGGACGACGTCGAAAATATCCATTTTGATGACGGCTTCCTGGGTCACTGGAATTTCGAGGGTCATGCCCTTGCTGATAGGCCCTTCGACGATTTTCCCCTTGAATACCAGGCTCGTTTGGTCGTCCCCAACGGAGGTTTTCTTCACGTGAAATACAGCCATTATACCTTAGTCACTATCTTTAATCGTTTGTTCAGTGAATAGCCTTCCTAGGCTAGCGAAGAAAAGTTAATTTTTTTGCATGAACATTTGTGTTGGTCGGATTCCTTTTTTGGTCTGTGCGCCGTTCTTTCACGATTTTTTGAGAGTCGGAGCCGTTTTGCCCGGCGTCGATTTTGTGGATGGCCCGCCCAGTGCCCATTGTGCAGGGCTTAAGGAAGGGCGCATCCACCTGTCCCCGGCGTCGTCCATCACGTTCGCGCAGAAGCCCGGGGCGTTCGTCCTTTCGCCGGATCTTTGCACTTCCTGCGGTTTCGAGGTCCGCTCGGTGAAACTTTTTTCGAGGTTCCCCATCGAGGAACTTTCGGGGAAGTCCATCCGCATGACGGCGCAGAGCGAGACTTCCGTCACCCTGTTGCGGATTCTCCTGGAAGACCGGTTCTCCTTGAAGCCAAGCTATGTTTGCGGAGGATCCGTTGTTCCGGAAGATGACGCCTGTCTCCTGATTGGCGACCAGGCGCTCGAGGAGAACGAACGGCACCGGTTTGCCTTCGGCTACGACCTCGGTACGCTGTGGCAGGCCTGGCAGGGAGTCCCGTTCGTGTTCGGGGCGTGGGTCATATCCAAGTCGGCGCTTGTGCCGGAGGGCCGCCCGGTCGTGGAACGTTATATGGAATTGACGCAGGAAAGTATTGAAAAGTTCCGTAAAGACAAGGCCGGCGCGCTTGACCGCTGGTTGGGGCGGTTCCCGGTGAACCTTCCGCGGCCTGTGGTGGACGAGTACTACAATGCGCTGGATTACCGCTTTACGGAGCAGCGCAAGGAATCGCTCAAGCTTTTCTTCGAGTACGCGTTCCGTCGCGGCGTGGTGCCTGAAGTCCCTCGGCTGGAATTTCTCTAGAACTTCCAGTAGGTCAGCGTTTGTTATAAAGATGTTACATTGTATGGGAAAAATGGCTTTTTTTTGCGAAAAAAAAGAGTATCTAGATTTCCTTTTGCGTAGGGGTGTCTTTTTCTTCAAAAGAATATTAGATTAGATGTGCCGCGGTACGTTTCGTTGTGTTCCGCAGCGAGGGAAACATGGTTGAGGAAAGAATTCTAATTGTCGACGACAATGTCGAGATGTTGGATAAGACTAGCGAACTTCTGTCGCATGTCGGATACAGTGTCGTGACTTGTACTTCGGGCGAAGAGGCTCTTGAACGACTTGAACATGAACGGGTGGACCTTGTCTTGCTTGACATCAACATGCCGAGCCTGAACGGTTTCGAGGTGTGTCTGCGTATTCGCCAGATGTATGCGCTGGACGACCTTCCGATTATTTTCCTAACGAGCCGCGAAGATTCCGACAGCGTGACGAAGGGCTTCCATTCCGGCGCCTCGGATTTCATCAGCAAGTCCGCTATTGCCGATATATTGCTGGCACGCGTCAACGTGCATATCCGCCTGTCGAGGACGCTCCGGTTCCTGCGCGACATCTCGCTGACCGACGATTTGACCAAGTGCTACAACCGGCGCCACGCCATGTACACGCTCCGGGAATGGTTCTCCCGCAGCAAGCGCTACGGAACGACGTTCTCGCTGGTGTACTTCGACCTGAACGGGCTCAAGCTGGTCAACGACAAGTACGGTCACCAGGCGGGCGACCTGTTGCTGCGCAGCGTGGTGGGTGTCGTCAAGAAGCTCTTGCGCGATTCCGACGTGCTGTTCCGCATGGGCGGCGACGAATTCATGGTGCTTTGCCCCGATACCGACAGGCAGGGTGCCCTGACCTGCGCCGAACGTATGCAGAAGGCGGTTGCTGGCATTACCATCGTGGACCAGTCCGTGACCTTCGCTTACGGCGTGGCCCACTCTACCGATGACTACAAGGATATGGACGACATGCTGCACAGCGCGGACGCATCCATGTACGAGTGCAAGAAGCAGATGCACGCGGGAAGAAAGTAAGGAACTGCCTTACAGGAACAATTATGGCGGGTCTCGGCCCGCCATTTGTTTTGTCCGGATTACTTTATTACGTCAAGTAGCTTGTTTAGCTTTTCGGCAATGGTCTTCCAGTCGCCTGCCGTCATCAGCTTCGGGTCGAAGATGCTTGCCCCGAACGAGACTAGGTTTGCCCCGGCCTTGAAATAGGATTGGGCGTTTTCCGGATTTACGCCGCCGCAGGCCATCAGCGGTATGTCGCGGAACGGGCCGCGCAGGGCCTTGATGTATTCGGGGCCGCCTACGCAGTTCACCGGGAAAATCTTCACGGCCGAGGCGCCGAGGTCGAACGCTTTCTGCACTTCGGTCGGGGTGAGGGCTCCCGGGATGATGGGCACGCCTGCGGTGCAGGATAGCCGGATAATTTCGCTACGCGTGTTCGGGGTGACGATGAATTCTGCTCCGGCGGCGAGCGCCTTTTCCAGGTCGTAACCGTGGCGGACGGTTCCGGCACCCACGGCAATGCCGTGAGGCTTGGCGGCTGCCTTGAGCGCGGCGATGATTGCCGCGGCATTCGCCGTGTTCATGGTGACCTCAATGGCTTTGAGTCCGCACTGTGCGGCGGTGTTGACGCAGGCCTCTTCGGCACCTTGCGGAATGTCGCGGAGAATGCCCACGACCGGCATCGGTTTTAAAAATTCTAGCAGATCCATGGTGAATAGTATAGGAAAATTCGGTAGTGGTGGCAAAAAAGATGCGAAAAGCTTGGTCTGTTAATGGACCAAGCTTAAGTGAGAGAGAAATGCTAAAGACCGTTTGATTGAATGTACGAAACATCCTCATCAAACCTAATGAGAATATAATGCCTTTTTCTTCTAATGCAAATATGTTGTGACTTTTACGTGGTATACATCACGTTACTTTGTCACAACTTTCTTTTGGGACGGCTGTTGCTCGGTTATTCAAACCTTAATGCTTCTATCGGGTCCAGACGGCTCGCCTTGCGGGCGGGGTACCAGCCGAAGAATACTCCGGTGGCAAAACATACGCCAAAGCTCACGATGACGCTCGTGATGGAGACGCTCATGGGCCAGTTCATGAAGTTCTTCACGATTTCGGAGGCGGCGATGCCGAGCGCAATCCCGATGGCGCCGCCGAGCAGGCTGATGATGACGGACTCGAACAGGAACTGCAGCAGGATGTCGCGGCCGCGGGCGCCGATAGCCATGCGTAACCCGATTTCCTTGGTGCGTTCGGTAACGGAGACGTACATGATGTTCATGATGCCGATACCGCCTACGAACAAACTTATTCCCGCGATGGCAGTCAGCACGAGCGAAAGCAGGTCGGAGGTGCTTGTGACCATTTGGATCATTTCTTCCTGCGTAAACACGCGGAAGGGGTCGGTGGGCTTGGTCCAGCTGCGGCGTTCCTTCAAAATGCCCATGATCTCTTCGGTTGCCTTCTCGGCGTAGCCCTCTCCGATGGAGTTCGCGTAAATCTGGCGGATGTTCGTCGTCGCCGAGAAGCGTTTCATCACGGTCTGGTAGGGCGTAAAGATGACGTCGTCCTGGTCCTGCCCGAAGTCGCCGGAGCCTTTCGTTTTCAGGGTGCCGATAACCTTGAGGGGGATGCTCTTGTAGCGGATGGTCTTGCCGATAGGGTCCACTCCTGGGAACAGGTTCTTTATGACGGTCTGCCCGATGACGCAGACTTTTGCCATGCGGTCGGCCTCGTCGTCGAACATCACGCCGTCCTCGATTTCGTAGTTGCGGATTTTGAGATAGTCCGCCGAAACGCCACTCAGGGACGTGGGGGAGTTGTTGTTGCCGACAATGGCCTGTCCGTTCACGGTCATCATCGGCGAGACCCCGTTGATATAGGTCGCCTGTTCACGGATGGCGATGACGTCGGCTTCTTCGAGGGATTCGGAGGATTCCATCTGCACGCCGCCGCGGCGGTCGCGGTTCGGCATGATGATGATGGCGTTCGTGCCCATTGCGGTCATCTGTTCCTTGATGGATTTCTTGGATCCTTCGCCCATGGCGACCATGGTGATAACAGCCGCGACACCGATGACGATGCCGAGCACCGAGAGGAAGGTGCGCATGCGGTTGCGCAGCAGGGCCTTAAGGGAAATCTTGATAAGAGTAATAGGAGACATAGGCAGTAGGGGGTTAGGGGCTATGAGCGATGAGCGGTGAGCAGTGAGCAGTGAGCGATGAGCGGTGAGCAGTGAGTCGTGAATCTACGGGAATCATACCTCACACCTCATAGCTCATTGCTCAAAGCTCATACTCCTCCGGTGGGGGCAGCGCCTCAAAGGCGGCCTTGGCGTCCTGAATATTCTCGTTTACGGAGTCCTTTTTCAGAAGTCCGTCGCGTAACGTGATGGTGCGCCCGCTGAAGGTCGCGATGTCGGGCTCGTGCGTCACGAAGGCGATGGTTTTCCCCTGGCGGTTGAGTTCCTGGAAAATCATCATGATTTCGTAGCTCGTGCGGGTGTCGAGGTTTCCTGTCGCTTCGTCGGCGAGGATGATGACGGGGTCGTTCACTAGGGCGCGTGCGATGGCGACTCTCTGCTGCTGGCCGCCCGACATCTGGTTCGGCAGGTGGTTCATTCGGTCTTCCAACCCGACCATCTTGAGCGCTTCGACGGCCCTTTGGTGGCGCTCTTTGGCGGAAATCTTCGAATTATAGAGGAGCGGGAGTTCCACATTCTCGATGGCGGTTGTTCGGCTGAGCAGGTTGTAGCTCTGGAAAACGAAGCCGATTTTCCGGTTGCGGATGTTCGCGAGGGCGTCCCTTTTCAGCTTTTCGGTGTGTTCGCCATCTAATATATAGTGTCCGGAGGTTGGCCGGTCCATGCACCCCAGGATGTTCAACATAGTGGTTTTTCCGGAGCCGCTCGCTCCCATAATGGTCACAAATTCACCTTTATATATATCAAAAGACACCCCTCGGAGCGCATGGACGGTTTCTTCGCCCATTTTGAAGTCTCGACGCAGGTTTTGGATGGAAAGAATAGGGGACATATCTAAAATAAATTCCTTTTTGCCCAATTAGATGCCTTGTTTTAGGGTCCGGATGCAAACTTTTTGTCAAAAAAATATATTTTTCATCACAAACCTTAAACAACAAGGGATGATAGATGAAAAAGTTAATAGCACTTTCGCTGCTCTCCGCCGGGATGGCTTTTGCACAGACCGGATTGCAGGGCGGATCAGATGGTCTTCATCAGGTGAACGCCAAAACGCTGGGTCAATGGAACTTCTCCTTCGGTCTGGGTGGTGATTTTGCATTGGATTCCTGGTCTCTTAGTCGCGGCGGTACCTATACCGATGAAAATGGCAAGACTTCTTCATTCAATGCGGACGATGCCTCGTTGTCGGGAAATGTGAACCTGGGTATCGGTCTCCTCAACTTCTGGGATATCGGTGCTAGCCTGCCGGTTTACTACGACCATGCCAACTCGGACAAGGGCTCCGAGGTGAGCGACAAGATGTGGTCCTCGGGTATGGGCGACGTGGATGTCTGGACAAAGCTCCGTGTCCCGTTCGACGACAATTTCTTCTTCGGCGTAGCCACCTTCCTCGAGATGTATATCCCGTCTGGAACCGATGGTGCAGGTGTGCGCCCCCGCCATGCCTGGTATCTTGACGATGCCGGTGCGACTTCCGCCTATTCTGGCGAAGGTATGGCCCTTTCCGCATCCCTCGCTTTTTCTCTTGATTTCACCAAGTTTGGCTTCCCGCTCCGCTGGAACCTGAGCAGCGGCTTCCTCAAGGCCCTTGGTCATGACGAAGCCAACGTAGTCTCTTATGCTACGGCCTTGAACCTGGTTCCGGGCAATGCGGTTGACTTCTTTGTCGAATTTTCCGGCGAAATGCGCGTGGAAAAGACAAAGTACCCGCGCGATCCCTTTGTTGACCCGATGCTCATTACTCCGGGTTTCCGCGCCCATCTCGGCGAACATGTCGACCTGACCATGGGTGTCGACTTCTCTTCTCGCTTCTTCAGCAATCCCGGCTACGATTCGGGTGATGAACGCGAAAACTGCAAGAATTACCAGGTCAAGTTCCGCAAGGATGGCGAGTCGGCCACCTACTGCTACGCCTCGACTCCGATCATTGCCGGTGTGGCTGCCCTTGTGTGGCATTTCGATGTCCGCAAGAAGGCCTACGAAGATCCGACCATCATTACGAAGGGTGACAAACTCGCTTCGAAGCAGTTCAACGATACCGATGGCGACGGCGTTCCGGACATCAAGGACAAGTGCCCGTATAGCAAGGCCGGCGCAGCGGTCGACAGCCTCGGCTGCGGCATCGACACCGACGGCGATGGCGTTATTGATATTGATGACAAGTGCCCCGATACTCCGAAGGGTGTAAAGGTCAACGATGTGGGCTGCGTCGGCGATAGCGACGATGACGGCGTCATGGACGACCTCGACAAGTGCCCGGCCACCCCGAAGGGCTTTGCTGTGGATAGCCTCGGCTGCCCGTTCGATGCTGACAAGGACGGCGTTGCCGACATGCTCGACAAGTGCCCGAACACTCCGGCCGACATCAAGGTGTCGACGGATGGCTGCCCGGTCGATACGGACAAGGACGGTGTTGCTGATTACCTCGACAAGTGTAAGGATACTCCGTTCGGCGCCAAGGTTGATTCCATTGGCTGCCCGGTCGATACGGACAAGGATGGCGTATTTGACGGTATCGACCAGTGCCCGAACACCAAGAAGGGCGCAAAGGTCGACACTCTCGGTTGCGAACCGGACTTCGACAAGGACGGCGTTCCTGACGGCGTGGACCGCTGCCCGAACACTCCGGCTGGATTTGAAGTGGACAGCCTCGGCTGCGTGAAGGATGACGACAAGGACGGTGTCCCGGACAAGCAGGACAAGTGCCCGAACACTCCGAAGGGTATCACGGTGGATAGCGTCGGTTGCGCCCTTGACTTTGACAAGGACGGCGTGCCTGACCAGATTGACCAGTGCCCGAACACCCTGCCGGGTGCCAAGGTCGATTCCACGGGTTGCCCGGTGGATACCGACAAGGACGGCGTACCTGATGGTCTGGACAAGTGCCCGAACACTCCGAAGAACGCACCTGTGGATTCCACCGGTTGCTCTCTGGATAGCGATGGTGACCTTGTTCCGGATTACAAGGACAAGTGCCCGGGTACTCCGAAGGGAATTTCTGTCGACGCTAGGGGCTGCTCTGCCAGCAAGAAGGAAGACCTTGAGGTCCTCGGCCGCGGGCTTACCTTCAACAAGGGCACCGCTACGCTCTCCAAGGGCAGTGCTAACTCCATTGCGAACATCGTCGCCCTCATGAAGAAGGTTCCGACCTTGAAGCTCGAAATCCAGGGCTATGTCGGTGGCAATGGCAATGCCGAAAAGAACAAGAAGCTCGCTCAGGATCGTGCTATCGCGGTACAGAGCACCTTGATGTCCAAGGGTGTCGATGCAACCCGCCTCCGCACGGCAAGCTTCAGCGGCGAAGAAGCCAACCAGAAGAGCGGCAAGCAGGAACGCATCGAACTGGTCGTGTTCCAGTAAGCAAAAGCTTGAATACAAAAAGGGCTCCGCGATGGCGGAGCTTTTTTTGTGCCTTATTTGTGCCTTATTTTTTAAAGACCCATTTTTTATAGAGCATGAAGCTCACGATCACGTATACTACGTTGGCGATGATGTTCGCAAGATAGCCGGGCTTCATGAAACGAGACATGAAGTTGCTGATGCTCATGCACCAGGAAACGTTTGCGAACAGGTAGACGCAGCCTTCGAGTACGAGCAGGTTTATCGAATACGAACACAGGAATACGATGGCGAACCGGATGACTTCGGTGCGCTTTTTGTTTGTACTCTTGAAGTTCCAGATGCGGTTGCAGAGATAGCTGTTCAGACCGCCCGCAACAAATCCGAGGAAATTTGAAAGTTCCAGGTTCCAGTCAAGAATCTGGTGGAGAATCCAGACCACGATGAGCGTGATGAGGGTATTTAGAATGCCGATGATATTGTATTTGATAAAGTGAAGCACAAGCGCAAAATAATTAAATTATGGCTATGGACTGGATTACTTCAAGGAAATGCAGTGCCGAAATAGCTGCAGGAATGATAAAGAACGGGGATGTACTGGGTCTTTCCGGGTTTACGCTGGCCGGATATCCCAAGGCGGTCCCCTCGGCGCTTGCCGAGAGGGCTGTTAGACTTCACGAGATGGGTCAGGAATTCAAGGTGACGGTTTTTTCGGGCGCTTCGACGGGCGACAGCTGCGACGGTGCGCTTGCTCGCGCCGATGCCGTGAGTCTCCGTATGCCCTATCAGTCCAACCCGAACTTGCGCAAGGCGATAAACAGCGGCAGCATCCGCTATATCGACGCCCACCTCGGAAAGATGGGTTACCTTGTACGCACCGGGGTTGTGCCGGCACCGACGGTCGCCATTATCGAGGTGTCCGCCATCTTGCCCGACGGTCGCGTGTGCCTTTCCACTTCGGGCGGTAACTCGGTTTGTTTCCTGGACATGGCCGAAAAGATTATCCTGGAGCTGAACACCCGCCTTGGGGACAGCTGCCTGGGTATGCACGACAATGCTCTTCCCGAACTTCCGCCCCATGCGAAACCGCTTTCCATCTATTCTGCGGGCGACCGCGTGGGCGGCGAATTTGTGCGTGTCGATATGAACAAGGTTGTCGCCATCGTGGAGCAGGACCGCTTTGACGAGGTGACTCCTTTTGTCGAGCCGGATGCCGTTTCAAAAAATATTGGCGAACGCATTTTGGATTTCATTCGCTTTGAAGAATCGCACGGGCGCATTCCCAAGGGGATGGCCTACCAGAGCGGTGTCGGCAAGGTGGCCAACGCTGTGCTTTGTGCCATGGCCGAAGACGATCGCCTGGGGCAGATTGACCTGTTTACCGAGGTTATCCAGGAAGCTTGCCTCCCGCTTTTGAAAAAAGGCAAGTTGGGTGTTGCAAGCGGTACCGCGCTTACGCTTTCGCAGGCGGCCCAGCAGGAATTCGTCGAGAACAGCGCCGAATGGAAAAAGCATTTTATCCTGCGCCAGCAGGAAGTGAGCAATAGTCCCGATGTCATCCGTCGCGTGGGTGTGATCTCGATGAACACGGCGCTCGAAATGGACATTTTCGGTAATGTGAACAGTTCGCTTGTGTGTGGGTCCGCCATGATGAACGGCATCGGCGGCTCGGCGGATTTTGCGAGAAACTGCGCTCTCGGATTTTTCCTCACTCCGTCGGTGGCAAAGGACGGAGCCATCAGTTCCGTGGTGCCCTACGTGAGCCACGTGGACCATACCGATCACGACACGATGATATTCGTGACCGAGCAGGGCCTGGCCGATTTGCGCGGGCTCCCCGCCGAGGAACGTGCCCGCCTGATTATCAAGAACTGCGCCCATCCCGATTTCCGTGACGAATTGACCGACGTGCTGGAATTCGGGCTGAAGCATGCCAAGGGAGTACACCTCCCGCTGGCTCTGTCCCGAGCCTTCGAAATGCACAACCGGTTCCTGGAAACGGGGAAAATGCTCTAAAAAAGGCATATCGTCGTCTTTGGTGCCTAGAACCGTCTGACGACCTTGAATTTTTGTTATAAAAAAATTATTTTTCCGTGAACCCTTGGACGGATTTGTTTATCCGACAAGGGCTTTTGGGATGCTTTGTTGGCTTTGTCGGCAAGGATGCAATATGTCAAAAAAATGCTTGGGTAGACTGGTTGGTTTGAAGGTCTTTGGGCTTGCAGTGTACATTGCTTGTGCATTGTGCTTTTTGGCGTCATGCGGTGACGACAGTTCTAGTGGCTCAGACCCGAAGTATGAAATGCATCTGTGTGATTCCACCAGTGTGGGAACCGTCGATTCGCTCGATGGAGTCCATTATATTTGTGAAGCTGATGGTTGGGTCCAAGTGCCGGACAGTATCTCCGCAGAAATTACGACTGATGATTCTCTAGGCGAGAATTCTTCTGTCTCGGAGCAGGATTCGACTACCGCTCCGGATTCCCTGACTAGCGATTCGCTTGTTACTGATTCAACGAAGAACGGCGATACTTCCGATGTGACAAAAGCGGATACGTCCAAGAAAGAAGAAAAGAATCCCTCGAAGTTGGAAAATGTCACGGTGACGGGCGTGTTCGGCTATGGGATATTCGATTCCAGAAGCACGGTTGTCGTGGAAGTTTTGGACGAATCCTTCAAGAAGGCCGGGAGTAGTTTCCCTGCGACGATTTCTGCGAAAGAGGGCTCTTACACTGCAGCGAACGTGACATTCCTCCCCCCATACGCACGGGCGAATCTTTATGGCAATGTCACTGACCTGGTGCATGGTGGCTCGATAACGATGAAGGATACTTTGTTTGCGCTTGTGACGGCTCAAGGGAAAGGTGGCAAGGCTAATGTCAACGTGCTTACGTACCTCCAGTCCGTATATATGCAGCGTCTTTTGAAGTCGTCCGAATCGATGACTGTGGAGAAGGCCTCTAAAAAGGCGTCTGATGCTGTTTGGAAAATGTTCCATTTCGACAAGGCTGGGCTAGGCGCGGTTGATTCGGTGACGTCGTTTGCAGGGGGGGAGACGGGTGCCGCTCTCTTGGCTGTGACGGTCATGATGCAATCGGTTGTGAACGATACTGCCGCGAATCTGTGGAAGGTGGCTGCTGATTTTGCGGATGGTTCCTGGAAGGATTCCTCTGCCCGTGCGAAAATTGCGGACTGGGCGTTTGGCGAGGATATCAACGATGAATTCGAGACCGTTCACAAGAACGTTGAAAAACTAGGGCTTGCCGCTGTACCTGATTTTGAAAAGTACATCAGGACTTTCTACTTGGCCGAACTGGGGATTGAAGCCTGCACAGCCGAAAGCTACGGCGTAGTCGTCCATGCGAAAAACAAGTTCAGCAAGTTTTATGCCGCGGACGATTCCGATGTTTCTGTGACGGCCGATCGCTATGTGTGCGACGAGAATACGGGTGCATGGCGCGAAGCGACGGACAAGGAAAAGGATACCTACGGGTTCGGCGCCGGCCAGGATGGCGAAACCCGCCAGGGACTTGTCAATGCGGGAATTGTCTATACCTACAATGAGGCTAGCGGTAACTGGCGAGTGGTATCCTCCCGTGCCGAACGCGATGCTTACTTTGTCAAGAAGTCTGCCATTACGGATTTTGTGGACAT
>JAEEGF011669441.1_pt1 | contig 18246 bp, 14 predicted proteins | sample 9134171 | NCBI WGS metagenome assembly JAEEGF01 (sample SAMN16246542, study PRJNA631951) | gut metagenome | biome: gut microbiome; feature: rumen; material: AP-attached | host: Bos | place: Iran: Karaj | collected 2018-10
TTGGACATATGGTGCTGAGGATGTTCAATGGTCAACACACGCTGAGTCATTCACAACAAATGCAGATGACCCAGAGAAGAAGAAAGATTATGAGTATGCAGAAGGTGAGTTCCACCTTAAGCAGTCTCCTAACGACCCTAACACAGTATGGAAGAAGAACCATCTTGATTCAGTACTTGTTATTGCTCCTCTTACAAACGGATTCGTTGATAGTGATCCACTTGTAGAAGCAGGAAATAAGTTCTTCACAGAGAATTGCGTAGATGCTCCTACAGCAGCTGCTTGCGATACACTTACAGAAGTTAAGGAAGAACTTGCAACAGATAAGACAACACTTATGAACCAGGTTGTAACTGGTGAGAAGACTGCAGAAGATGCTATCGCTGAGTACCTTGAGAAGTGGGGCGATGTATCAGCTCAGATCGTAGAAGAGCTTAATGCACAGTAATTAAAGCTTTTTGGTAAGTAGTTTTTCCCATCCCTTGGGGGATAAGTAGTCTTCTTGGGGATGGGATTTTTTCTGAAAAATTTACGATTGTTTGTTATAATATAATGGTAACATATCGTGAATTATGTTTATTTGAAAGGAAGAGGATGCTATGAGTAAGAAGCAGACGGTTGCTATGACATCTACAGGAGCTCCAATCAATAAAAAGCCTCTTAGTACGCGCATCAAAAATAACTTCGGTTACTACTTGATGTTCCTGCCGGTATTATTCTTTGTAATTATCATTTATTACTGGCCAATGTTGGGTGTTCGCTACGCGTTTTATACTTACAAGCTCAGAAATATTGAATTTGTTGGGCTTAAAAATTTCGTTACAATGTTTTCTAAGAAAGAGTTCTGGACAGCGTTTACAAATACGTTGGAGATATCTATTACAAAGTTGTTACTGACAACTTTTGCTTCCGTAATAGTATCAGTATTTCTTAATGAAATGCACAACCTTTTTGCTAAGAAATCTCTCCAGACTATTATTTATCTGCCTCACTTTATGTCATGGGCTGTTGTAGCTGCAATTTTCCAGTTGTTCCTTTCTAAGTCATCAACTGGTTTTGTAAATGAGACATTAAAGGCTTGGGGTGTTCTTAGTGAGAGTATTGATTTCCTTCATGTTCAGTCAATGTGGAGACCTATTTTCTACTTGATCAACATATGGAAAGAGACCGGTTGGGGTACTGTTATTTTCCTGGCTACACTTTCAGGAATCAATCCTGAGCTCTATGAAGCAGCTGATATTGATGGTGCTTCAAGACTTCAGAAGATTTTCTATGTAACAGTTCCAGCCCTTATGAATACGGTAATAATTGTATTGATTCTTAACCTTGCTAAGGTTCTTAACCTTTTCGAATCAGTATTTGTATTATATAACAACCGTGTATTTGACGTATCTGATGTTATTTCAACATATGTGTACCGCCAGACTTTCCTTACAGCCATTCCGGACTATGGATATACAACAGCGGTTGGTTTGTTTAAATCAATTGTTGGCTGCTTCCTTGTTCTTATATGTAACTGGGCTAGTAAGAAAATTCGTGGCCGCGGTATTATTTAAGGAGGTAACATTATGGCACAGGCAAAAGCACAGGCTATGCAAGTTAAGGCAAGAAAAAATAGAGTACATGTATTTGACGTTGTCAATTATGTAGTATTTATTTTGATTGCGCTTATTGTTCTTATTCCTATTTGGAAAGTATTAGTTGATTCCTTTAATGCTGTAGGTGTTTACCAGTTCAAATTATGGCCAGAAGATTTTACAGTAAATGGATATCTTACTATTTTTACAACAGTCAGATTGTACAGACCATTCCTTAATTCAGTAATTACAACAGTTTTAGGAACACTTCTTGGTCTTGTACTTTCAACTCTTGGTGGATACGTACTCACACAGACAGAGATGCCAGGTAGAAATGCAATGTCATTCTTCCTTCTTTTCACAATGATCTTCTCTGGTGGTATGATTCCTGAATACCTTGTTATGAAACAGCTTCACCTTGTAGATACAATGTGGATCCTTGTTATCAAGCATGGTATGAACGTTTACAACCTTGTATTGATGAAGAACTTCTTTGAAGGAATTCCCGGATCTCTCTTTGAAGCTGCTAAAATTGATGGTTGCAGTCCTATGGGAATTTTCTTCAAGATAGTACTTCCTCTTTCAAAGGCAGCTCTTGCTTCAATCGGTCTTATGTATGCAGTTACAGTATGGAACGATTACAGCACAGTACAGATTTACATTACAAATCCTGATCAGGTTAACTTCCAGTATAAGCTCCGTGTTATGATCATGGATGGTGATACGCCGACAACTGCGTATAAGGTATCTCAGAATACTCTTTATTATGCAGCTATTATCTGCGCTATCCTTCCTTTCATGGCAGCTTATCCATTCCTTCAGAAGTACTTCGTACAGGGTGTTAATGTCGGAGCTGTAAAAGAGTAATTATTTTCTTTAGACATTTAGAATAGAGGATATGCTTTATGCATATCCTCTTTTTAGTTAATCGGCGCAATAATGTCAAAAGCGACATTATATTAAATAGAAATAATATAAAGGAGAGTAAGGTATGAGACACATATTTTGGGCAGGGGATTCAACTGTAGCCTGTAATAAGTTCAATACATATCCTCAGACCGGCATTGCGCAGGCCTTTGACAGATATACCAAGGAAGATGTTGTGATATATAACCATGCTGTAAATGGCAGAAGCACAAAGAGTTTTATAGATGAGAGCAGACTTGCTGTTATTTATGATGAAATAACAAAAGGTGATTATCTTTTTATTCAGTTTGGACATAACGATGAAAAGATAAATGATCCAACAAGATATACAAAGCCGCACGATGATTTTATTGTAAATCTCGGAAAATTCGTTAATGTGGCAAGAAATAAAGGGGCTTATCCTGTATTCATCACATCAGTCGAAAGAAGACTTTTTGATGAGAATGGCAATTTAAAGCCATCTGAGCACACAGAGTATGTGAAAGGAATGAAAGAGGCAGGGGAGAAGTTTAATGTTCCTGTAGTTGATCTTTTTACAATGAGCCGCAATTTCCTTGAAAAGACAGGGGATGAAGCTTCCAAAAAGTACTATATGAATCTTGTAGCAGGTGAAGCTGATTGGGCACCTGAAGGAAAGATAGATAATTCACATCTGAAATATGAAGGTGCACTTTTGTATGCCGGAATGATAGCGAAGGGACTTTCTGAGCTTGATGAACCATATAGGTCACTTGTTATTGATGATCTGGCACTTGCCAAATACTTGGATATTGAAACGAATGGCTAAACCGTCTTGTGGAGGAGAAAAATGTCTTATTCAGATTTAGGCTCAAAATTTAGAAATCCGATTATTTTTGCTGATTACAGTGATCCTGATGTCATCAGGGTGGGTGATACATATTACCTTACTGCATCAAGCTTTAACTATACACCAGGGCTTCCAATCCTTATTTCAAAGGATCTTGTTAACTGGAAGCTTGTAAATTATGCTCTTAACAATATTAAGGAAAAGAGATTTGATATTCCCCGCCATTCAGAGGGAGTATGGGCTCCATCTATCAGATACCATGAAGGAGTGTTCTATATTTTTTACGGAATGCCTGATGAGGGATACTATGTTGTAAAAACTAAAGATCCTCTTGGAGAGTGGGATGAACCCGTGTGCCTTTTGGAAGGAAAAGGCCTTATTGACTGCTGCCCATTTTGGGATGATGACGGAAAGGCCTACATTATACATGGTTATGCCAAGAGCAGGATTGGATTTAAGAGTATTCTTGGAATATTTGAAATGAGCCCCGATGGAACAAAGGCTCTTACTGAAGATCATTTTATCTTTAACGGAAATGATCCGAATCACCCTGCTGTGACTATTGAGGGACCAAAGGTATATAAAAGAGATGGATATTATCATATCTGGGCTCCGGCTGGCGGTGTTACAGATGGCTATCAGGTCGCTCTTAGAAGCAAGAACATTTATGGACCTTATGAGATAAAAGAAGTAATGCATACCGGAGATACTGTTATTAATGGACCTCATCAGGGAGGCTTAGTTGATACTGTAAATGGTGACGAATGGTTCATTCATTTCCAGGACAGAGGCCTTTATGGGAGAATATGTCATCTTCAGCCTGTTACATGGAAAGATGGCTGGCCAATCATTGGTACTAATCCGGATGAAAATGGATGTGGTGAGCCGGTTTATGAATATACTAAGCCAAATGTTTCAAACGACCTTGATCTAGAGGATACAGGGCTTTTTGCATCTGATGATTTTGAGAATGGAAAGTATAATTTAGCATGGCAATGGCTTGGTAACCATTATGATTCTTTTTACAGCCAGGTACCGGATAAAAAGAATGGTCTAAGATTATATGCCCTTAACACAAGCGCTGAAAATGAGCCTGTTATCTGGAAAAGCGCCAATGTTCTTACACAAAAACTGATCTATCCAATGTTTGAAATGAAGATCAAGATGGATGCTTCCGGTCTAAAAATTGGTGACAGGGCAGGTGTATGCATGACCGGTGGCCAGTATATGGCCGCATATGTTGAGAGAGTATCTGATGAGGGGTATGTCATAATAACAATTCATTCAGAGGGAACAGATTCTGATAAAAAAGAAGTTGTAGATAAGGATATGGATTTTTCAAAAATCTGCTATAATTATGAACTTGCCGCTTCAGATGCGTTAAAAGACATTACATGGACCATGACATTTTCCCACTCGGATAGTAGTTTGAAATCAGAAGATATGTATTTTCAGAACGTTCATAGTCCTCTGGGAGATGAAAATCCTAGTCTTAAAATAAAACTTAATATTGGTGCATCAGATAATGAGAAACAGGGACTTGACCTTGGAGCCAACTATACTCCGTCAGATCATACGTGGGTTGGTGCAAAGATTGGTATTTTTGCTATTTCTAATGATATAGAGAATTCTCACCCTGGATATGCTGACTTTATTTCTGCAAATATGGAGATTCTGTGACCTTTATGAGTGTTTGCTGTGCTAGCGGTAATATATGATAAAATAATTTGCAATTATTTTTGATTTCATTTTTTATGAAGGAATACTACTATGAACAGGAATTTTGATTGTGTAGACGGAAATATGGATGTGTTAATGTATGACAACACATTAAAGAAAGTGCGCGATCTAAATAATAACGATGAAATCTATGCTATTAGCTATGATGGAGAAGAACTAAGATATATAAAGGCAAAGATACTTGGTGTTTACAAAAGAAAGAGCAGCGCCGTCAAAATCACATTAAGTGACAATAGAAATATTATATGTAGCCCGTGTCATCAGTGGCTTACGAGGGCGGGGTGGCATTTTTCTTATGACAATGGCTCCATACACGAGAATGTTTTCTATATTAAAAATGATATGAAAATGGTTGGCTTTTCTAAACGACTAACCGGTGTATATGAAGAGTCCAGGCTTTATATGGCTGGTTATATCATAAGTGCAGAGATATACGGAAGAAATCTTATATCTTTTCATAGTGGAGAATATGCTGAATTTGTTTTGAGAAATGAAGATGTACTTAATCGAGTATACAATTTCCTTTTGTACTTCGACATAAATGTAGTTTTAGAAGATTTTTTTGCGCATGATAGTGATACTAACGAATATTTCATTACAAAAAAACTGCGTGTATCCTATAAGGATTTGATTAGATTCTCTGAGAAGTATTCCAAATATAAGGATGAGCCTGAATTCCTGAGGGGATTTGTTGCAGGCACCTATGACTCCGATGGAAGCATCAACCCAATAACCAAAAATGTTGGAAGTTCCAAAAAAGAGTTCCTTAATATTGTAAAAAATGGATTGGAATTGTTTGACTTTGAATATTCCTATAACAGTGAGTATATGAAAGCTGCAATTATGGGAGGCGTCACTGAACTTATAAGGTTTTATAACATTTTTAAGCCAGTGAATAAATTTGCAGTTGAAAATTTGCCGGTTAGAAGCAGAGGTGTTGGCAATATAGCTATAGTCAATATTGAAAAGACAAAAGATGTTGATTTATATGAGATAATTACTTCCTCACGGAGCTTTATTGTTAATGGTATAGTTTCACATGACTGTACTAACTTTATTTGCGGGGAGGTAGGGCGATGAGATTTGTAAGTACCAAAGATCTTAAACCCGGAATGCTTCTGGCTAATAATTTGTATGACAATAATGAGATTACTCTTTTAAAAGCTAATACTCCCTTGAATCAATTCTATATAGAGAGAATAAATAAGCTTGAATATGAAGGTGTATATATTTTCGAGGATGGTGATGTTGAGAAGGCCAGGCAGATTGTATCGGATGAAACAAGACTTAAGGCTATCAAACATCTAAAAAAATTGGATATTGATGCATGCATTTTTCTTGCTAACAGCATAGTTAATGAAATTCGAAATGCTGATTCTCTTATTATTGAGCAAAAAGCTATTTGTAGTCATGACAATTATACTTATGTTCATAGTGTAAATGTTGATATTCTTTCGGTAATTATAGGGATAGGCATGGGATTGTCTAATTCTGAACTTGAAAAGCTTTCGCAAAGTGCCCTTCTGCATGATATAGGGAAATGCGATATTCCGTTGGAAATACTGAATAAACCAGCCAAGCTTTCCAAAGAAGAATATGAAGAAATGAAGAAGCATCCCTGGTATGGGCTTTCTCGTCTGCGTGAAAAAGAAAAAACTGGAGATGAGATTTCAGCAGTAATAAAAAATGCTGTCTATTCGCACCATGAAAATTGGGACGGAACAGGATATCCAAGAGGAATTGCAGGGACAGATATTCATGAATTTGCAAGAATTATTCATGTTGCAGATGTATACGATGCTCTTACAACAAAACGTGCATATAAGAATGCAATGAACCCGGCAGATGCAATCGAGTATCTTATGGCTAATGCCGGTATAATGTTTGATATAAAAGTAGTTAATACCTTTCTTCTTTATATAGCACCTTATCCAATTGGTTGTACTGTACTTTTGTCAAATGGTCAGCAGGGCGTTGTTATAGAAAATAATGAAAAATATTTGTCACGTCCTAAGGTTAAGCTTTCAAATGGAAAAGTGATAGATATGATGAAAAAATTGGATATTACGATTTTGGATATTTTGGTATAGGGGATAAAATTATTATGGATGCTGGAAATATAACTATATATGATGCAGCAAAAAAAGGGGATTTTGAACTCGTAAAATGGATCGTTGAATATTCAAGGTCAAGCCTTAATGAATATGCAGAGGGGCACAGAACTGCTCTGCATTTTGCTGCAATGTCCGGAAATTTGCAGATGTTTAAGTATCTTACAGAAAGGTGTGGTCTTGATCCATTAAAGGGCGATATAGATCTTATAACACCCTGGGATATAGTACATGACATTGCAGAGAACGGCTCAAAAAGTAAGTATGCTGTTGTGGGTAGTATCTGCAATCAGGAGCATAAGGAAATAGAGCTTTATCTGGAAAAAAGATATGCTCATTCCTATGATGACTTTTACAGGAATCCGATAAGAGCCGGATTTTTCCCGGATCCGTCCATTTGCAGAGTCGGTGACGATTACTACATGGTTAATTCATCATTTATCTTTTTCCCATGTATACCCATATCTCATTCAAAAGATCTGATACATTGGGAGATAATCGGTCACGCTATTACAGATCCTGATTGGGCTTATCTTGATGAACTTGAAGGTGGAAGGGGCTATTGGGCACCTGATATTTCTTTTTATGAAGGAAGATTTTATATAACAGCAACTTATAGACTTAATGATGTGGGACCGGTTTACCGCAGGCAGATTGTTGTATCTTCAGAAAAGCCGGAAGGACCATACTCTGAGCCGGTGTTCATTGATGAGGATGGAATTGATCCAAGTATCTTTAATGACGATGATGGCAGAAGGTACATGCTTCTTAACAGGGGAGCCAGGATTTTCGAACTTAGTAAAGATGGTACAAAGAAAATATCTGAGCCCCAGCTTCTTTTCTACGGAGATAATAAAAGAGCTCCTGAAGGACCACACTTATATAAAAAAGACGGTTATTATTATCTCCTCGAAGCAGAAGGAGGAACAGGACCTGGACATATGGTGACTGTTTCCAGGAGTAGAGAACTCTTTGGAGTTTACGAACCATGCCCATATAACCCTATCATGAGACAAAAAGATCCTGATGCGCTTATTCAGCGCTGTGGACATGGTGATATGGTTGAAACTCCCGATGGCAGATGGTATATGGTCTATCTATGCGGTCGTAAAATAGGAGATGGCTACAGCATTCTTGGAAGAGAAACAGCAATTGATCCTGTTACGTGGACTGCAGACGGATGGCCAATCGTTAACGATCTCAAGGGACCATCAACCATGCAAATTAAGCCATTTCCTGATCTTACAGGGATTTCTGGCTCTGTTGATATACATAGTGAAATAGATAAAGAAAAATGCAGTACACTTCTTGAAGCGGAAGAAGTAACTATTGTCAGGAATATGTCGTCATGTGGACTTCCTCTGGATTATATGACACCTCGACCATTTAGAAATGGTGATGTAAAGTATATCGAAGGAAATGATGAGAACGAGCCTTCTTTCATAATAAAGGGTAGTAAGGCTCCCATTTCGAGCGTTGACAGTAGAAATCTGGTACTTAAAAGGCAGACATCTTTTACATTTGAATATTCTGCAGACATGGAGATCCCAGAACTTTCTGAGGGTCAACATGCAGGCATTTCAGGCTACTATGATGAAAACACTTTTGTGTTGTTCGGACTTATGAAAAAGGACGGTAAGGTATTTGTCTTTTCTCAGGAACATATTGGAGAAGAGGACAGAGTGCTGGTATCAGATGAGCCGGTTGACAGATCAGCTAAAGTGATCAGATTTTTCATGAATACGGATTACCTGAAAAGAACATTAAGCTATGAGGTTATTGCCGCTGATTCGCAGAGTTCAATAAACTTAAATGAAGAAGCTGTTGAGAGTGTGGTATTTGCTACACTTCCTAATGTATATTACCTGTGCGATGAAGGCTATAATAAAGGAAAACGCTTCACCGGAGCACTTGTTGGTATGTATGCTTATGGCGGTGAAAAAGCCCCTCTTACAGTTCGGTTCAGTAATTGCAATTATATTGACATATAAATAGTGGAATAATTGCATTTTTACGGCTAATATAGATATATGAGTTTTGCAATTATTGGAGGTTACTTAAAATGATGCAGATTGGTATTAGATTTCATGATACTGTAGAGCTCCCTTTTGAAGAGAGACTTACAGAAATAAAAAAGCAGGGCTTTTCCTGTGTTCATATTGCTCTTTCCAAGGTGCCAGGCTTTACTGCAGACCCAATGGCCCTTACACCAGGATATGCAATGTACTTGAGAGATGCTTTTAGAAGAGCTGACCTTGATGTGGCTGTTCTTGGGTGTTACCTCAACCTTGCCAATCCTGATTCCGTGCAGCTTTCTGCAATTCAGGAAAAATATATGGCACACATTCGCTTTGCGTCACTTCTTGGCTGCGGCATGGTCGGAACTGAGACGGGAGCGCCAAACGTAAATTATTCTTATGATAAAGAAGCTTGTCATTCAAAAGAGGCATTGGAGACATTTATCACTAATTTAAGACCGGTTGTGGACTATGCTGAAAAAATGGGTGTTATCGTTGCAATCGAGCCTGTTTACAGACATATAGTTTACAGCCCACAGAGAGCAAGAGAGGTTCTTGACAGAATAGGATCTCCAAACCTTCAGATTATTTATGATCCTGTTAATCTTCTCTGGACAGATAATTACGACAGAAGATATGAAGTGTTCGAAGAAGCCCATGATATTTTGGGAAAAGATATCTGCATGATACATTTAAAGGATTGCGTACTTACAGAAAATGGCGTAAAGAGTATGGGATGCGGCCTTGGAGAACTTGATTATTCAAGTATCGTGAAGTTTGCTCTTGATAATAAACCATTCATTCAGGCGACTCTTGAAGATACAACACCTGATGTGGCTGTTTCATCTCGTGAATGCATCGAAAAAGTAGAAAAAGAGTATTTGAAAAAGTGAAAAAATAGTGAACATTATTTGTTGTAACGATGAATAATCTTTCGAAATACAGATGATTCCTGGTGTAAATAAATTGCACCGGGAATCATTTTTTTATGAAAAAAAGTATACTATTGACTATAAATAATTATGCATTTAGTATATTGCTCTTGGAGTGAACTATTTAGGGAGGTAATCAAATGGAATTAAGTCAAATTGTAACTGATAATATGAAGAATTCACAGGCTTTGATTGCAGGAGTCAGAGATGAAAAGATCGCGATTCCTCTTTCATCAGTTTTATCTATAGAAAATGTATCTGTTTCAGATATAAACACTGTTAATTTTGAGGATGTTATATATCTTAGAGGTCAGGTTATTCCTCTTGTTTACATGGACAGACTTTTTAACCTTGAGGAAGCTAAGAAAGAATCATTAAATATTAATGTTGTTATCTGTATGTATAAAGATACATATCTTGGCCTTGTTGTCGATGAACTCTTTGGTCAGGAGGACATTGATAAAAAGTCTATGGGAATTCTTGATAACGAAAACCGTTTTTTCAGTGGAGCAACCATATTGGATGATGCAGTAGCACTTGTCCTTGATGTTGAATCACTTATAGCATAAGGAGTACAAAATGTCTGAACTTGCTGTTTATAATGCAAATGAAAATGAGTCAAAATATATCATTTTCAAAATCAACAAAGAAGTATACGCAATTGATGTTAAGAGCGTGAATAATATCATACAGATGCCTAAAATTACACAAGTACCAAGTTCTCCAAAGTATTATAGAGGAGTTATCAATCTTCGTGGAGAAATTATTCCGGTAATGAGCCTTCGTCGCAGAATGAATTATGACGATGACTGTTTTACAAGCAATTCACGTATTATCATCCTCAACATCGGAGAGGATAATCTTTTGGGAATTGTTGTTGATGAAGTTAATGAGGTGCTTAATATTTCTTCAAATGATATTGAGCAGCCTTCACAGTTCATCAAAAACGATGCTTCTGTTGTCAGCGGAGTAGGAAAGATCGGAGATATGATCATTTCTATATTGTCAGTTGATTCAATGATCGGTGCAAAAAAAGCATCATAAGTTTTAATTAAACCTATACTGCCTTTTGGACAGTATAGGTTTTTTATTTTTTCAAATGTTCTATCTGATTCGTGAGCTCCTCTGGTACATCAATTCCTTCTTTTTTGAGCTTGGCAATTATGTTAAGTATTGGCTTAGCTGTGTTATTTGTTCGTACTGAGTAGTGGCTAAACAGATCCTTGTACTGCGGATTGTCTGCATTTTTTTCTCTCACTGCCTTTGCAAAAGGACAGAAGGTAAAAAGAATATCTCTTGTAACTTTATTGAGCCTTGGAGATCCAGCAGCTTCAAACTTTATATAAGAAAGGTAGTCAGCGATAAATACATTTTTATAATTATTACTGAATTTCTTTAGATCAGTTCTAAGCTTTTCTTTGTTCTCGGTTGAAAGGGACGAATTCTTTTTATAGAACTGTAAATAATCGCAATACATGGAGGTGAGCGAAGGATCAGTTACATCGTTCCAGTGAACACCCTGCTCAGTCTTGCACATTTCCCATCTGAATTCGCCAAAGAGCTTTATCATTGTTTCCTCGGTATTTTCTGTATTAAAGATTGAAACAAGCATTCTGGCCTTTGTACGTCTGTTTTTGCCATCTATTTCCTGCCAGAGACTGGCTCTGCTGCCAACATTTGGCATAAGGATCATATACGGAGTTATGTCATCTGCAAAAAAGACCTGTGGTACTCCGATCTCTGTGTTTGAGAAAAGAGCCTGTCTGCAGAATACGCCGTAGTCGATGCCACGGATCATATCAAAATAGCCGTTAACTTTGGCGGCTGTCTGGTAGGCCATATCGAGTGGCCTTAAGACATTCTGCTCATCAAAGACAGGGACAAAAGATGAGATTCGGCCAAAGGTCATCCTGTTTCCGAGAGAGAATAGATTGTGAATCTCAAAATCAAGCCTTTTCTGAGGGTTATTCAGCATGGCTTCAAGCTGTGCCTGATTTATAGCGCCTGTTGACTTTTGCTCTCTAAGATAGGATGGCCAATCCTGATCAAATTCATTTTTAGATGGATCAACCTCTAACATATAGATTTTTTTAAGCCACTCATAAATTGTCAGAACATTTCCGTTCTCATCAGGGACATAGGCCTTTGCCATATTGTAGAGAATAGCTGTATTTTTAGAACCGGCCAGTTCTTCATCGACAAAGCCAAACATGAAGAACATCTTAACTTCAATAGGAAGTTCTTCATCCGTAAGACTTCTTAAGAAGGCCGGAGTAAATACTTCATAAAAAGATGTGCTTATATTCCTGCGCAGTGCTCTTGCTTCGTCAGAAGAATCATAACGGTTATTATTTGATTTAAATGAGGAGATCTGCTCTTCGAATTTATCGGCAATCTCGCTGCTTACACCTGAATATACAAGAATGGTATTAAGAGCATTTACTATAGTTACGCTGCCTTCACTGCCTTCATTTTCGGCACGTTCCATATCTGCAAGCTTCGCTTTTATCACTTTCATGGTAGAAGCAAAGGACGATGTTTTCTTTTTTAAGACCTTTCTGTATTCGTTAAGAAGGAGAACCTGATCTGAAATGGTCTTATATATAGTATAAGTTGTCATGACCATTCCTGTTGCGAGTTCTATATTAAGGCCATAAAATGACTTCTTTAGAACAGCTTCGTTTTCTTTTAAACTGTTGCTAAAGTCAATTATCCAGTTTGGTACTTTTTCAGATTTTTCAGGTGGGATAAGTTCATCTAACTCAGGGAAAGTCTTGGCTATTTCACCGACTTTTATACAAAGACTTGGATAATCTGCATAGTCAGCCATGATCTGCTCATATTCCTGAAGCGCATCATCGAACTGTTTTTCATAGGCAGCGCAGGTCTTGGCTGCGATTTCGGATGACTGAGCTGCAAGAATAGGGGCGATTTTGGGATTGGACTTGATTATTTTTGGAAGATCATCAGGCGAATTGAAGGCATAGGAATAAACAGTGGTTTCTTCAAGGGCTTCATAATTGTAAGCGTAGGGTGTACCGGGATTTTCGACAATACCTATAAAACCACCTACGTTGCATATGATGGAAGAGTAAGCATTTGAAATCTGTATACTTCCCTTTACCACAACTTCAACACTGTTTACAGTGTCCTGGTCTGCTTTATGAAGAAACTGCCCTTTTGCAAGTTTTGTAATTCCCATGAGTCCTCCAAAGAACAATCAAAAAGTAAATCACGTATACAACTTAATGTTATCACGATAACCTTTTGACATCAATTAAAAGAAAATTAAAGAATTACAGGTTTTAATCTATATTCAGATCCAGTATTGTTCCCGGCAATGCGGTTATAAACTGAGGTGCCTGAAAGAGTCTCATTAAAAAGAGAAAGCTCAAGAGGTGAGAGTGTCTTTTGCGCATCCTTTAATCTGTACAGCATTGGCAGAGCAGCATTTTCTCTGAGACTTGCCAAAAGAGCTGATGATTCTTTCCTGGATCCGAGAATCCTCCCATAGGCAGTGAAACCGTTTCTTTTATAGCTTTCCATGTTCTCTTTTGTTATGTTTAAAAGAATGTGGAAGAGACATCTGCTGATTCTGGTATATGTAAGATTTTTTGTTTTCAGGTTGTCGCAAAATGAATCAATATCAGTGAAGTTTTCAAGATTGCTTAATATACGGTTTGACAGATCTTCATTTACATCAAGGTATTTTGTATAGCCGCTATTTTTTTCTGAGATCAGCTTGTAATATAAAAGATCGGAAAAATCGTTTGAATCAAGGAGTTTTCCTTTATATTCCGTGAAATAGTCAAGTGCAGCATCAGGAATCTGCTCTTTGAGAACTGGTGAGTATTTATCTTTACTCAAAAGAACACTGTTTCTTATTCCCTGGGCACTTGATATTTTGGCTATTTCAACGCTGTGATAATCTGCACCTTCTCTTTTTATTGTGTAAGGAGTTATTCTGCTGTTTGTTCTATTTAAGGCTTTTAGATATTCTATAGCTAAAATGTTATTTGGATTATCTAAAATATCAAACGCAACAGGGAAATCCGCGTTATCCTGATCGAAATATTCTTTTAAGGCTTCCTTTCTTGAAACAGGGTAGGATGCGCCTTGCTTTAGGTGCTTTGCTAGAGATTCTTTATAAGCATCAGGCTCTTTTGCCAAAACATCTGCTATCATGCTTAAGGAATCAAGATCCGGGTCTTCACTTCCAAAGCACAAATAGTCCACAATGCCAAGCTTATCTAACAGAGAGATAGCCCCGGAGGCGAAAAATTCAGCACTTCCCAGGCTGTAATAAATTGGAAGTTCCAATACGACATCAGCTCCACAGCTAAGGGCCATTTTTGCCCTTTCAAATTTGCTGATGATAGATGGTGCGCCTCTTTCTACAAAGTCTCCGCTCATGACTACTACGCAGTAGTCAGCATTTAATTTCTTTTTACATTGATTTATGAGATATTCATGACCTTTATGAAAAGGATTGAATTCTGCGATGATCCCGATAGTCTTCATTAACGATATCCTGATAATATAATTCTATATGTAACAACTATATTCAAATTTTTGTACAATTTTTTCCTTGTACAAGAATTATAATATAAGTATGATATTCATGGAAGATTTTTTGATTCTGCTCAAAGAATAAAAATTGAACTGAAGTTACTATTATATGTAGATTTCAGAAATATTTTGAAAAGAGGTCAAATATGAAAATTTTAGTTATTAACTGCGGAAGTTCATCACTTAAATTCCAGCTTATTGATTCAGATTCAGAAGCTGTTATCTGCAAGGGACTTTGCGAAAGAATTGGAATTGACGGAAGCCAGATCGTTTATACTCCAGCTGGCAAGGACAAGATTACTAAGGTTACTCCAATGCCTGATCATAACAGAGCAATCGAGCTTGTTATCGAGGCACTTACAAATAGCGAAAATGGTGTAGTTTCTCTTGAAGAGATAGGAGCTGTTGGACATCGTATTGTTCATGGCGGAGAGAAGTTCACTAAGTCTGTTGTTATCAATGATGAGGTTATCAAGGCAATTGAGGAAGTATCTGATCTTGCACCTCTTCACAATCCTGCAAACCTTATCGGCATCAGAGCTTGCCAGAAGGCTATGCCTGGAGTACCTATGGTTGCAGTGTTTGACACAGCATTCCATCAGACAATGCCTGAGGAAGCTTATCTTTACGGCCTTCCAAATTCTTACTATGAGAAATATGGAATCAGAAGATATGGTTTCCATGGCACAAGCCATTCATATGTAAGCAAAAGAGCTGCTGAGATCCTTGGAAAGGATGCAAAAGACCTTAAGCTTATCGTATGCCACCTTGGAAATGGCGCTTCAATTTCAGCTGTAGACGGTGGAAAATGTATAGATACATCTATGGGACTTACTCCACTTGAGGGACTTATCATGGGAACAAGAAGTGGCGATATAGATCCTTCAGTTGTAGAGTTCATCATGAAGAAAGAGAATTCTACAGTAGCTGATGTTACAAATCTTTTAAATAAAAAGTCAGGTGTATTCGGACTTTCAGACGAGCTTTCATCTGATTTCAGAGACCTTCAGAAAGGATATGAAGAGGGTCATGCAGGTGCTAAGAGAGCAGTTGATGCATTTGTATACAGAGTTGTTAAATACATCGGTGCTTACACAGCTGCTTTGGGAAGAGTAGATGCTATCTGCTTCACAGCTGGTGTTGGTGAGAACAGCGGATTTGTTCGCAATCTTATCTGCAAGAGACTTTCATTCCTTGGCGCAACTGTTGACGAGGAAGCAAACAAGGCTCACGGAGAGGACAAGATTTTCTCAGGTGCTGACAGCAAGGTTAAACTTTTGATCGTTCCTACAAATGAAGAGCTTGCAATTGCTCGTGATACAGTAGCACTCTGCAAATAATGAGCTTATAAAAAATGTGATTTTAAAAGAAGCGGTGAGATTTCACCGCTTCTTTTTTTATGCTCTTGATGTTAATCGTTAAACTATATTTTCTTGTTATTAAATAAACAAAACAAAAAACTTGAAAATACTGAAGTGAAATTGTATGATATACTATGTCTTTTGCTTGGGATAATATAGAAAAAAGCTGATAATGGGGAAGAAATGAAAGAGTTAAATTCATGTAAAGAGGCCATGGCCTCCAGTATTGAAAATAAATACTTTAGTATTGCTCACTTGTATAAAGATGAGAAGGCTATGGAAATGCATATTCATGATTGCTATGAGGTGTATTTTTCCATTTCTGGCGGAAAACAGTTCCTTATTGATAATAAGGTCTATGATATTGCCCCGGGAGATCTTTTCCTGATAAATCAGTATGACTCTCACTATCTGACTCAGATCGAGAAGGAAAAGCATGAGAGGATCGTTATTATGATAGATCCTGATTATATGAAAGAGATATCTTCAAAGGAGACCAATCTTGACGCATGTTTTCAGGAGAGAAATGATAAGTTTTCCCATAAGATAAGCCTTACAAGTGAACAGCAGAGCCGTTTCCTTTACTTTGTAAACAAAATACTTACAAGTAACGGATATGGACATGACCTGCTTGAGAGGGCAACTTTTACAGAATTGTTTGTTCTGATAAATCAGATAGTTAATGAGAAAAACAGTGACAAGGTAGAAGACAGGCCATCTACATACAATGAGCAGGTAGATGCCATTCTTTCTTACCTTAACAATAATATCCAGTACCCGATAAGCATTGGAGATCTTTCTAAGCAGTTTTATATAAGTGAGTCCTATATATGCAGGATCTTTAAGTCTGCGACCGGGACAACTATAAATAAATATATGACAGCCAGACGTATTTCTATTGCCAAGTCTCTACTTGCAGAGGGAATAGGTGTAAGCGACGTCTGCGAGAAATGCGGCTTTAGCGACTATAGCAATTTCCTTAAGGCGTTTACAAAGTCTGTAGGAATATCCCCCAAGAAATATTCTCAGAATTGCAACAGATAAAAAAACTGTTGACAAATAACGCTGCGATGAGTACAATATCAAAGTATGCTAATGAATAAACGTAAACAATTGCCTTGTTAAGGCAGTTTCTTATACGGTTACTGTAAGGAGGTGTTACTCAAATGTCAATCTGCCCAAAGAATAAGTCATCAAAAGGCCACAGAGATCAGAGAAGAGCTAACTGGAAAATGACAGCTCCAACTCTTGTAAAGTGCAGCCACTGTGGAGCTCTTATGCAGCCACATTGCGCATGCAAGAAGTGCGGCTATTATAACAAGAAGAGCATTGTTGAAGTTGAGGCTTGATAATTAAGTGGAACCTCATATGTTCTGAAATTTAAGGCTTTCCAATTTATTTGGGAAGCCCTTTTTTTGCCCTAAAAATCAATGTTTTATTCTATTGATTTTTGATTTGTACTCTTGTATATTATAAGAAGTCAATTTTGATATGGGGGTAATTTTATGGCAGAACTTGTAAGGGTTGCTGTTGATGCAATGGGAGGAGATAACGCTCCGTTTGTCACAGTAAAGGGTGCTGTAGACGCTGTCAAAGAGTCACAGAATCTTAAGGTTTTTCTCGTTGGAAAAAAAGAAATTGTAGAAAAAGAACTTTCTGCTTATGAATATGACAAAGATAAGATTGAAGTTGTAGATGCAACTGAAGTTATCGAAATGGCTGAACCTCCGGTTATGGCTATCAGGAAAAAGAAAGATTCTTCTATCGTAAAGGCCATGTATATGGTTAATCATGGCGAGGCTGATGCCTATGTTTCCGCAGGAAGTACAGGAGCTACACTTGTAGGCGGACAGGTTATTGTCGGAAGGCTTAAGGGAGTTGACAGAGCACCACTTGCTCCACTCATCCCTACAGAGAAAGGCAATTCTCTTTTGATAGACTGTGGTGCCAATGTGGATGCAAGATCCAATCACCTGGTTCAGTTTGCAAAAATGGGAACTGTCTACATGGAAAATGTAATGGGAATTAAGAATCCAACAGTTGCCATTGTTAATATCGGTGCAGAGGAGGAAAAGGGCAATGCGCTTGTAAAAGAGACATTCCCGCTTCTTAAGAACTGTCCTGATATAAACTTTATTGGAAGTATCGAGGCAAGAGATATTCCTGCTGGATTTGCTGATATTATCGTTTGTGAGGCTTTCAC
>JAEEGF011080287.1_pt1 | contig 18242 bp, 16 predicted proteins | sample 9134171 | NCBI WGS metagenome assembly JAEEGF01 (sample SAMN16246542, study PRJNA631951) | gut metagenome | biome: gut microbiome; feature: rumen; material: AP-attached | host: Bos | place: Iran: Karaj | collected 2018-10
GAACCCCCTCAGCAGCCCCAGCGACCCCAAGAGCTACGTGCTGCTGCCCGTCAACGCCAAGCGCCTCTATCGTGACCTTATCGACAAGCAGCCCCAGTTCACCAAGATGAGCGAGGAGTGCGGCTTCAACCAGTACTTCCCCGGCACCGACAAGAGCCGCGGTATCATCACCACCGGCATCGCCTTCAACTACCTGCAGGAGAACTTCCCCGGCGGCAAATGCCCCTATCCCGTGGTGAAGATTACGCAGTATCCCCTGCCCTTCAATATGCTCAACAAGCTCTATGACGAAGTGGACGAGATTCTCGTGCTCGAGGACGGCCAGCCCTTCGTCGAGGAGCACATCAAAGGCTTCCTGGGCAAAGGCAAGCCCGTGCACGGCCGCCTGGACGAGACCATCCGTCGCGACGGCGAGCTAAACGCCGAGAAGGTGGCCATCGCCCTGGGCAACCCCATGCCCAAGGGACCCGCTGTGCCCGAGGTGGTCACCAACCGCCCGCCGGCACTCTGTGTCGGATGCCCCCATATCGACAGCTACCAGGCTGTGGTCGACGTGATGAAGAAGTATCCCAACGGCCGCGTCTTCGGCGACATCGGATGCTACACCCTCGGCTTCAACATGGGTGCCATCGACACCACCGTCTGCATGGGTGCCTCGGTCACCATGGCCAAGGGAGCCGCCGAGATGGGCATCTTCCCCGCCATCGGCGTCATCGGCGACGGCACGTTCGGCCATAGCGGCATGACCGGTCTGCTCGACTGCGTCAACGAGAAGGCCAACGTTATCATCATGATTCTCGACAACGACATCACGGCCATGACCGGCGGTCAGCCCTCGAGCGCCAACCAGAAGCTCTTCAACATCTGCAAGGGCCTCGGCGTCGACCCCGACCACATCCGCACCATCGTGCCGCTGCCCAAGAACCACGACGAGTTCATGAAGATTCTCGAAGAAGAGATTGCCTACAACGGCGTCAGCGTCATCATCCCGCAGCGCGTCTGCATCGTGGAGAACAAGAAACGTATTGCAGCAAATAAATAAGAAAGGAAAAGAACAATGAAAAAAGACATCATACTTTGCGGCGTAGGCGGCGACGGTATCGTCTCCGTGGCCAAAATCATCAGCGACGCCGCCTTGAACCTGGGCATGAACGTCAAGCAGAGCGAGATTCACGGTATGAGCCAACGCGGTGGCTCGGTATTCAGCCACCTTCGCATCAGCTCGGAACCCATCTTCGCCGACGTCATCCCCGAAGGCAAAGCCGACATCATCCTCAGTTCGGAACCCATGGAAGCCCTGCGCTACCTGCCCTTCTTGGCTCCCGACGGCGTGGTCATCACCAACAGCGATCCCTTCATCAATATCAAGAACTATCCTGACATGGAGAAGGTCAATGCCGAGCTGGCCAAACTGAAGAAGTGTGTCAGCTTCAATGCCAACGCCATCGCCAAGGAGCTCAACGCCCGTGGCAACATGGTGCTGCTTGGTGCTGCTGCCCCCTACCTCGAGCTTCCGTTTGAGGAACTGGAGAAGGCCATCAAGGCCATCTTCGGCCGCAAGGGCGACGCCGTGGTGGAGACCAACATCAAAGCCATCCGCGCCGGCCGCGACGCCAAATAAAAAAACATTTTAACATCTTATACCATGGCTTACAAGATTATTGACATTGAAGGCATTGGCGCTACCTACGCCGCCAAGCTGAAGGAGGCCGGTGTGAAAACCACCGACGATTTGCTGACCCGCTGCACCACCAAGAGTGGACGCCGCAAGATGGCCGCAGCCACCGGCATCAGCGAGAAACTCATCCTCAAATGGACCAACCACGCCGACCTGTTCCGCATCAAAGGCGTCGCCGGCCAGTTTGCCGAGCTGCTCGAAGCCGCCGGCGTCGACACCATCAAGGAGTTCCGCCACCGCGTTCCCGCCAACCTCTATGCCAAGATGGTCGCCATCAACACCGAGAAGAACCTCTGCAATCGCATCCCCTCGGTGAAGGAAATAGAGAAGATGGTGGCCCAAGCCAAAGAGATGGAACCCACGGTCAAGTATTGACCCCAACCGCCTGCGAAGCGACGCAGGCACAACACGCAAGGCTGCGGAACATCGGCTCCGCAGCCTTGTTTTTTATTATTTTTTTGTCGTTTGGTTTTTTATTTGTATTTTTGCAGCCGCAAAAACAAAGAGTGCCCATGCACATCAAGAAGCTGATAATACTGCTGCTGGCCACGTTGTGGCTGGTTCCCGCCAAGGCGTGGAACGCTCCGGCGCCCGACACGGAGACACGGCACGCTGCGTCCCTTCAGGCGGATGAGCTTCTGCACCGTCCGCAGTGGAAGGATATCGGCATGCACGACGTGCTGGCGGTGACGGGTGTGACGTCGCTGGCGCCACCCAACGCGTCGCGGCTGGTGCACGACACCCCCTCGGCCAACGCCCCTACGGCAACGTCGCGCCATGCGGTGTACAACAGCACGACAGCGAGGCCGTCGGCCCAACGTTCCTATGTGCATCGGGGCTACATCTACCTGCTGCAGTGTCTCAGGCTCTGATTCAGTTTTAAGCTTTAAGTTTTGAGTTTTAAGTTTTAAGTTTTAAGTGGCTTCGCGGTATGCCGCTTGAAGCTTACCGTTTGCATTTTGGCATATCAACCGGTTCTGTTGCAATAGCATGAACCGAATTGACGTTGCAATTGTTTTACATTTTCAAAAAGAAACCGAATGGAATACATCAGAAAATCAATCTATAGCCTGCCTGAGATACGCCACACGTTGCTTCCGCTGTGGTCGGCCTGGGTACTGACAGCCATCGGCGCCGTGTGCGGAGTGCTCATGTTCATGCTGCCCAACCTCAGCGTCGGCGGGTCGTCAGCGCTGGCAGGGGGCGTCATCGTGGGGGTGTGCAGCCTGCTGACGGTGCTGTGCTACTGGACCTTCGGCGACAGCCGCCGTCCCTACAGCCGCAACCTGCATGCCGTGCTCGAGCCCACCTACGCCTACTACGCGTCCGCGCAGCAGCAGGCCGTTGTCGCCGCCCTCGAGGCCAAGGACGAGCGGGCGCTGGAGGCCGTCAAGCGACAAGCCAAGCCCGAGCTGGCCTTGGTGCGCTACAGCGACAAGGCGGAGCGCGTCTACTACTCCCAGCTGACACGCGTGGACAGCAAACGCTACCTGCCGCTGACAGACATCATTGTCAACAGCCTCACCCCTGACCCCTCTCCAAAAAGAGAGGGAAAATAGGAATCACAATTAAACTAAAACAAAAAAAGATAAAAAGAAAATGGAAAAGATACAGACAATCAATGAATACATAGCCGCCGAGATGGGTGGCAAAATAGTCTGCAAACGCAAATCGCCACTGGCAGGCCTGCTACTGATAGCCGTGGGTGTGGCGCTGATGGTACTGATGAACAGCACACACATGGCCGACAGCCTGCAGGCCTCGGCGCTGACGGTGGGCCTCATCTGCCTGGCCCTGGGCCTGGTGCTAACGGCCATGGCCTTCAGCGGCGCCCTGTGGTGCTACCGCTACGTGGCCACGGGCAGCAAGCTGAAGGAGAAGAAGGTCTACCTCGGCGCCGACGACTACAACAAAGCCGCCGAAGCTCTGCGCAACGGCGACAAAGGGGGCCTCGGCAACCTCAAGGCCGTGGTCAGCTCGAACGGCGCCCTGCACGTGCTGCGCAGCCTGGACGGCAGCATCGCGCTGCTGCAGGCGGGGCTCGACACCGGCCACTTCGAGGCCGCGACCCCTGTCATGGTCCTTGTTGGCACAGAAGTTGCATCGATAGAATCGTTATGCAAATAGAACTCTTTCTACTGGTCCTGTCGACCCTCTTCTTTGCCAGCATACTGGCGGGCAAGGCGGGCAGCCGCTTCGGTGTGCCTGCCTTGCTCTTGTTCCTTGCCGTGGGCATGCTCTTCGGCAGCGACGGTCTGGGCATCCACTTCGACAACATCAAGGTGGCGCAGATTATTGGCACCGTGGCCCTGAGCGCCATCCTGTTCTCCGGCGGCCTGGACACCAAGGTGTCCGACATCAAGCCCGTCCTCGGGCCGGGCACCACCCTGGCCACGCTGGGCGTACTGGTCACCGCCGTGGCCACAGGCGTCATCCTCTATTTCCTGCTCGACCACCATTTGGGCGTGAGCCTGATGGGATGCCTCCTGCTGGCCTCCACCATGAGCAGCACCGACTCGGCGTCGGTCTTCTCCATCCTGCGCGGACGCGGACTGAACCTCAAGCACAACCTGCGCCCCACCCTGGAGCTGGAAAGCGGCGCCAACGACCCGATGGCCTACGTCTTGGTGCTGACCTTCATCAGCCTGGTGCAGCAGGGCGGCAGTCCGCAGTGGGGCAGTGCCATCGCTATGCTGGTGGTGCAGCTGGCCGTGGGTGCCGTGGCAGGCTGGCTCTTCGGCAAGGCGCTGGTGTGGGTGGTCAACAAGATCAACATCGACAACGTGTCCCTCTACCCCATCCTGGTCCTCTCGGGCTCCTTCTTCGTTTTCGCCGCCACCTACTACCTACAGGGCAACAGCTACCTGGCCGTCTACATCGCCGGCCTGGTGGTGGGCAACAGCAAGTTTGTCCACCGTCGCTCGACGCGCAATTTCTTCGACGGCATCACCTGGCTGGCGCAGCTCTCGATGTTCCTCACCCTCGGCCTGCTCGTCAACCCCAGCGAGCTGAAAGAGGTGCTGGTGCCGGGACTAGTGATAAGCTTCGTGATGATATTCGTCACCCGCCCCCTGAGCGTCTTCCTCTCGCTGGCGCCCTTTCGCAAGTACACGTTGCGCGACCGACTCTTCGTCTCGTGGGTGGGACTGCGCGGCGCCGTGCCCATCATCTTTGCCATCACCTGCCGCGCCGCCGGTCTGCCCAACAGCGACGTGATGTTCAACATCGTCTTCCTCTGCACCCTGGTGAGCCTCGTGGTGCAAGGCACCACCCTGCCCCTGATGGCGCGCTGGCTGGGCGTGTCCGAACCGCCGGAGGAGAGCTCGCGAGCATCCTCGACCGACTTCGACATCGACTTCCCCGAGGAAATCAAGTCCTCGTCGAGCGAGATAGAGATTACCGAAAACATGCTCTCCGCAGGCGCCCACCTGATGGACCTGCGTCTGCCGGAGAAGACTCTGGCCATCATGGTCAAGCGCGGCGAGAACTATTTCGTGCCCACCGGCAAAACCCTCCTGCATCCCGGCGACCGACTGATGGTACTGAGCGACAACCAGCAGGCCATGGACGACACCCTCCAGCGCCTCGGCATATCAGCGTCCGCCGATGCTCCCAAGCCGCCCAAACAGCCCTGGTACAGCGTCCTCTTCGACGACAGCGAATGAAATGTCTCACTCGGGTACAATAATATCCATTGGTCTGCGTTTTTCGTAGGTAAAAAAGAATTATCATGGCAAAGAAACTATTATCCGTACTCGCACTGCTGACGCTGACGGCCGCCTGCGGCAACCGCCAGCCCCAGACCGTCTCCCCCCAACCCGAGGTGGTGGCCAGCTTCCCGCTGGGCGCCGACGCCGAGCTGCGACTGCTCTCCGACGGCAACCTCTCGCAACTCGAACTCTACTACGGCGGCGACCTGCAGGAGCTGGTCGGCACCGCCAACACCGACTACCTCCGCAACAACGAGGGCCACATTGTGCTCGACACCCTCACCGACACCGTCCTGGCGCCCGCCTACGTGGTCCGCACCTTCGACCGCTCGTCGACCTACGGCGCCGAGGTGTGGTACCTCCTCTACCCCTACCGCCGCGACGACCCCGACGGCCCGTGGAACCTCGTCAAACTGCCCACCGACCGTCCCTCCGCCGAGGACATAGCCCCCTACCTCAAATGACACTGACCGCCACACACATCATCGGCATCCTCCTCACCGTCGGCCTGCTGCTGGCGGTGAGTATCCTTTCGGGCCGCAAGGTGAAGGACGCCCACAGCTTCGCCACCGGCGGCAAGGCAGGCAGCTGGATGGTCTGCGGCGCCATCCTCGGCACCCTCGTGGGCGGCCAGAGCACCATCGGCACCGCCCAGCTGGCCTTCTCCTTCGGCCTCTCGGCCTGGTGGTTCACCATCGGCGCCGCCCTCGGTGCCCTGGTGCTGGGCCTCGTCTACGCCGCACCCCTGCGCCGCAGCGGATGCACCACACTGATGGAGGTGGTGCGACAGCAGTACGGCCCACGCGCCGAGACGGTGGGCAGCATCCTCTTCCTCGTCGGCATCTTCATCAGCATCACCTCGCAGCTCCTCTCCTCGTCGGCCATGCTGGGCAGCCTCTTCGGCCTGCCGCTGACGGCCACGCTGGTCATCGGGGCCGTGCTCATCGCCGCCATCGTCCTCTTCGGCGGCATCAAAAGCGCCGGTGCCAGCGGCATCGTCAAGCTGGCGCTGCTCTACGTCTGCTCCCTGGCCGCCGGCATCGCCGTGTGGCGCCTGGGCCACGGCCTGGCGGGCATACGCGAAAGCGTCGAGGAGGTCTACGCCTCGCCACTGCTGGCACAGATGAACGACATCGCCTCGGCCGAGGACATCCACCGCCGCTACGGCACCTTCCTCGCCCGCGGCCCCCTGAAGGACCTCGGCGGGTGCCTCTCGCTGACCCTCGGCGTCGTCTGCACCCAGACCTACGCCCAGGCCGTATGGTCGGCCGCCACCACCCGCAAGTCGCAACGCGGCGCCGTGCTCTGCGCCGCACTCATACCCCTCATCGGGGCCGCCTGCACCCTCGTGGGCATGTACATGCGCGGCCACTACGTCACCGCCGCCGAAGCCGCCGCCCTGCAGGCCGCAGGCCAACGCCTCCCCGATGGCATCGGCGTCCTCGAGAATTCCCTTCAGTCCTTCCCCTCGTTCATCATCGGCCACCTGCCCCCGTGGCTCGGCGGCATAGCCCTCGGTACCCTGCTGATCAACATCCTCGGCTGCGGCAGCGGCCTGGTGCTCGGCGCCTCCACCATCGTCATGCGCGACGTGGTGCGGCGCGACTCGCTGCGCGGCCTCCGGCTGGCCATCGTGGCCCTGCTGGCGCTGGGCGTGCTGGCGGCGCACTTCATGCGCGGCTCCTTCATCAACGACCTCGGCTTCCTCTCCCTCGGCCTCCGCGCCGCCGCCCTGCTGCTGCCGCTGAGCTTCGCCCTCTGGCTCCCCGGACGCTTCACGGCAAAGGCCGTCATAACCTCCATGATCGCCGGCACCGCCGCCATGCTCGCCGCAGGCCTCCTGCGCCTCCCCGCCGACCCCATGTACTACGGCCTCGCCGCCTCGGCACTCGCCCTGCTGCTCGCGCCCCGCAAACACAAAAACACGAAAACAACAACATCGCAATGAAAATCAAGAAAATAATCCTCACGCTGACCCTCCTGTTCCTCACCCTCGCAGCAACGGCGCAGAGCTACGTCGGCACCATGGAAATCGACGGCTACACACGCAATAACGTCGACATCCGCCTGGCCCGCACACAGCAGGGCACCATCGTGCTCTACATGTACAACGTCAAGTTCGCCCGCCTTATGCCCGTCAAGGTCGACATGGAAACCCCCGGCCTCACCCTCGCCGACGGCCGCCTGCAGGGCAACGGCATCGTCCCCACCACCAAAGGCAAACCCTACGAGAAATACCGCATCACCCGTTTCAACGGAACCGCCGACACCGAAAAATCGCTTTCACCTGCCTCATCGGCGACAAACAAATGAAGTTTTCGGGCCTTCGGGCAAAGAAAAACAAAACTAAGAACCAATAGGTTACGCACAATATTAAAAAAATATTTGGCCAGTTTGGAAAATGTTTGTACCTTTGCACCCGATTTCACCACGGTGAATGCACGTTGCATGGTGGGCGTAGTTCAGCTGGTTAGAGCGCCAGATTGTGGATCTGGAGGTCGTGGGTTCGAGCCCCACCTCCCACCCGAGGGGAAAGACGGAGCCGAGCAATTGGCTCCGTCTTTTTTTATATCCACATCCCACCGACGCTGCACCTAATACGTACCCTCACCGTATCATCACCGAGTCAACTCCGACGGTGGTCGGACATGAGTCGGAGTTGACTCGGACTTCAGTCGGACTTGATATGGAGTTGGTACTAAGTATCAGCCTTTTACAAATGACGTAAAATTTGACCCCAAAAATGGCAAAGAAAAGGTCCGAGACAGTCGTTTTACAGACAGGATTCCGCCTGTGACAGAAAAAATTTTCAAAGTAATCAATATTGAAAAACAGCAGATTACATCAACAGCGAAAGAAAAAGCAAAAAAATATTTTGCCAATTTAGAAAATGTTCGTACTTTTGCATCCGCTTTCGAGAAAAAAGCACTGAAAAAAAGGATTGGTCCGGTAGTTCAGTTTGGTTAGAATACATGCCTGTCACGCATGGGGTCGCGAGTTCGAGTCTCGTCCGGACCGCCAAACACAAAAGAAGTTCTCATCAAAGGGAACTTTTTTTGTGTCAAGACACGAAACCCGGGGCTGCTTGGTTTTGACAGCAGGGATGATGGGTTTGTAAGCATGCAGGCTGACGCGCCAGAAGCCTTGAACACAGACGCAAAACAATAATTGGCGAAAACAACTACGCTCTCGCTGCCTAACCGAAGAACAGTAAGTTCGGCTTAATTCCCGCGCAAGGCGCGGGAACGGGACATCTCCCAGCCGCCCCGACCGTCGGCTGCTGACCCGGAGGTGCTCATAAAGACGGGATAGCCTGCACGACGTCTCTACCTGCGGGCGAATTTTTAGAGACTACGGGTGGCCTTGGGTGCCGATGTCCGGAGCCACCCCGACAACCAACCACCGGATAAGCATGTAGAAAGCAGGTTTGTCACCTGTCTGGACGGCGGTTCGAGCCCGCCCAGCTCCACAAAGAGAGTCCCTTACGGGGCTCTTTTTTTTTATGGAAAGCTGGCCTGTCACCTGCCTGGACGGCGGTTGTCGGCCGAGCCGACAGCGCACCACGAGCCCGCACAGCTCCACACAATAAATCCTCCCGAACTGCGTTATTGATAATATGGAAGGATTTATTTTGGCTGCTGGATTGGGGACTCGGTTGAGACCACTGACCGACGACAGGCCCAAGGCGCTGGTCGAGGTGGGTGGCATGACACTGCTGGAGCGGACCATCCGCAGAATGGAAGATGCCGGCATCAGGCATATAGTCATCAATGTACACCACTTCGCCGACAAGGTGATTGACTTTGTGCGCGAGGGCCGTTGGCAGGCAACCATCGACATCAGCGACGAGCGCGAGATGCTGCTCGATACCGGCGGCGGACTGAAGAAAGCCTCGACGCTATTCTCCGGAAAGGAAAACATACTGATACACAACGTAGATATTCTTTCCGACATCGACCTGCGCGAGGTAGAAGGCTTCCACAAAGAGAAGGGCAACCTGGTGACACTGTGCGTGAGCAAGCGGAACACAAAGAGATATTTAGCGTTCGACAAGGACGGGCAACTGGCTGGGCGTGCAGAAGAAGGCTTGGCGTTCAGCGGCATCTCCGTGGTCAGTCCCGAGCTCTTTGCGCTACTTCCCGAGGCCGACCACCCCTACCCCATCATCGACGAATATATTAAGATTAGTGCCTGCAGGCCACCGGCACTCCACGGACGCATAGGCGCATTTGTTCATCCCGCAGAACATTGGCTCGACGTGGGGAAACCTGAAACTTTAGAAATCGCAAGACAATGGACTCTTTCCTCAAACAGATAGCTCAACGCATCGTCAGCGAGCATCCCAAAGACACCGACCAGGTGCTGGTGGTGTTCAACAACAACCGTTCGAAGCGATTCTTCACCAAGCAGTTCGACACCCTCGGGCAAGCCTCCTTCCTGCCCCACATCATGACCATCGACGAGATGATCTCGCAGTTGGGAGGATTGGAGATTGTGTCCAACGAGTTTCTGCTGTTCGAGCTATACAAAATCCACATGAGAATCGGCGGAGACAAACGCAAATACCAAACCTTCGAGGATTTCATCTCGTTTGGTGACCTGATGATCGGCGATTTCTCGGAGATCGACCAATACATGGTCAATGCCGAGGAAATTTTCGACAATCTGCATGCGCTGAAAGAGATTGGCGAGTGGGATATCCAGGGAACGAAACCCACCGAGTTCCAAGAGCGCTATCTGGCCTTCTATCGCTCGCTATACCAATATTATGCCCTTTTGCGCGAACGCTTGATGGAAAAAGGGCAGGCATACAACGGCATGGCCTATCGGCTGGTGGCCGAGAACATCGGCGAGAAGGCAAACGACTGCGCCTTTAATGCCGTCTATTTCGTAGGATTCAATGCCATGTCGAAATGCGAGGAACGGATTATCGGCGAATATGTGGGTCGCGGCATCGGCCACCTGCTGACCGACAACGACATCTACTACCTGGAACCCTGTCAAGAAGAGGAGGCCGGCCGTTTCTTGAAAAAACACAAGGAGAACTTCCCTGAGATTATGCCCGAAGGGCCGTCGCACTTTGCCACCTGCAAGAAAGTAATCACCATTGTGGAATGCCCGGAGAATATCCTGCAGTGCAAGTTTGCCGGACAGCTGCTGTCCGAGCATCACCAATGGCTCCTCCCACAGGAGGCCGAACGCACTGCCGTGGTGCTCGCCGACGAGAAATTGCTCATTCCCACCCTTAACGCCTTGCCCGACATCGGGAAGAAATACAACGTCAACATCACCATGGGTTATGCCTACGCCGACAGCATGGTGCATGCATTGATGGAGAAAGTATTCTCACTCTATCGGCAGCACAGCCCGCGAGGCTACTATCACAGCGACCTCGTAGAGGTGCTCTCCGACCGTTTCATCAGCCATTTGCTCGAAGCCCCCAACATGCGACGCAACGTGGAACGCGTAATGCGGACGAACAGCCTAATCCGCTGCAATACAGTAGAGATTCGAGACTTGTTGGCAAAATCCAGCATCAAAGAGCCCGAAAAAATCGCCTTCCTTTTCCCCGACGAGACTCCCACGCCCGACACCTGCCTGCAGCTGCTGAACCGTCTGGCCAAAGCCATCGTCGGCAGCGGCATGTTGGAGACCACACCGAAAGAAAAGCTGTCGATGGGAAGCCTGGCCGAAGTGCTCGACAATCTGGAAGAATTGTTGACCACCTATCCCGACACCGTTGGGGACATAGCCACGCTGGAGAAAATCTACAGTCGTATAGCCACGCGCCACAGCATCTCCCTCATCGGCGACCCGTTGATGGGGCTGCAGGTGCTCGGTGTGCTTGAAACCCGCAACCTCGACTTCAAACGTGTCATTCTCCTCTCGGCCAACGAAGGGGTCATCCCAGCCGGCCGCAACGAAAACACCCTCATCCCGTTCTTCCTCAAGACAGAGCATGGTTTGCCCACCTATGTGGAAAAAGACAGCGTCTATGCCTACAACTTCTATCACCTGTTGCAACGCGCCGAGGAGGTCTATCTGGTTTACAGTTCCGAGAGCGAAAGCATGGGCAAAGGCGAAGCCAGTCGTTTTGTCAGACAGGTGGAGTGTGAATTGGCACCTCTGTTCAACATCAAAGTGCGCCACATCACTGTCAAAGCAGACACAAACCTTGCCGGTGGCACCCCACGGCAAGAGGTGGCAAAGACACCCGCCATCATGCAACGCCTTATTGAGATGGGCAAAGACGGGCTGGCTCCCACCGGCTTCTCCAACTTCATCGAATGCCCATTGAAATACTACTATACTCGAGTACTGAAAGTTGACGAGGCCAAAGGTATCGACGAAGACCTCGATGCCTCACAGCTGGGCAGTTGCATCCACAAGGTGCTGGAAAAAATCTACGGAGGACAGCTGAACCAGACATTGAAAGCCGACACCCTCGCAAAAGCCCTCAACGAACTTCCGTCGATAATGGACAGCGCTTTCGAGAAGCTTTACTCTGGAGGACGCAACACCGAGGGTCGCAACCGTTTCCTTTACTCGGTGGCAAAATCGCAATTGAAGCACATCATCGAGCAGGAGAAAGCCCGTATCGATCGAGGGGACAAACTGATTGTCAAAGCCGTGGAGAAAAAGATGGGTCCCTACGCCATTACACCGGAAGTCAACCTCAAGGGCACCATCGACCGTGCCGACAACCTCAACGGATGCCTGCGCATTATCGACTACAAAACCGGCCGTCTCGAGAAGAAAGAAATCACCTACAGCGACGGAAACGCCTCAATACCGGGCAAGTGGCTGCAACTGATGTGGTATGCACTGCTCTATTGTCGAGAAGAGCACCCCTCAGAGCCCGTCCAATCGGGCATCTACCCCTTGCGCAACCTGCGTTCGGATATCAAGGTGGCTACGTGGGACCGCGGCGACGGCGGAGCCCCCGAAGAAATCACCCCAGAAAAACTCAACCGTTTCGAAGAATTGCTTCGCGAAAAAATAGAGGAACTGATGAACCCCAACATCCCCTTCCTACCCACCCCATCAAAAGAGGCCTGTCGCTACTGTCCCGTGACGGATTTCTGCTCCTCAAGCAACCAACAAAACCCATAAATAGCAGTTTTTTTTCGCCAATCAAAAAAAAAATCATATATTTGCAAGTTAAACAACAGGCACAGACAGCAGACAAAAGTCTACCTATGTGCCTAATAGACATGTATATAAACAGAATATTAATATAAAAATGAGAAGAACATTTTTTGTCCTGATGCTCGCATCGGTGCTGCTCACCGGCTGCGGCGGACTGTCGAAAATGAAATCCAAGAGCAACAAAGTGCGCTACCAGGCCAACCCCAATCCAGTGGAGACCATGGACGACAAAGTCGTGGTAAAATTCACGGGTCAGATTCCCGAGAAATACTTCGACAAAGGCTGCGCCATGTTCATCCAGCCTGTATTCTCGTGGGAAGGCGGCGACATACCGCTGGAGCCCATCACCCTCAAAGGTGAGCGCGTGGACGGCGACGGCACCATCATCAACTATGCCAAGGGCGGCCGCTTCACCTATAGCGACATGTTCGACTTCAAACCCGGCATGGAAACCGGCCGCGTCACCCTTACGCCTGTGGGTTACAAGGCAGGCCACACCAATGAGGACGCCCGCTTCATGGAAGATGTCATCCACACCAACCAAGGCGAGCCCTTCACCACCGTCCTCCTTTCCGACGGCGTGAACAACACCTCCTCCTGGGTCGACATCAAGGGCAACATCTCCATCGCCCCCATCAACTACAACAAGAGTCAGGGCATCGTCGAAACCGCCGACATCTACTTCCTCAACGGCACCTCCGACCTCGACTGGGATTTCTACATGAATCGCAAGTTCGATTGCTACAACACATACCTCAACCTCAAGCGCATCATGCTCGAACAGGGGTTGCCCAAGCAAATCAGCATCACCGGCTGGGCCTCGCCCGAAGGCGAAGAAACCAACAACGTGGGCGTATCGAAGAACCGCGCCGACGTAGCCACCGCCCAACTCAACAAGATCCTCGACGAGGTGCTCACCGTCATGGCTCGCCGTGCCAAAGTGAAACCCCAGGATGTGGAATACTACAAATACCAGCAACTCAAGAAACTCATCATCACCAACCGTGCCGCCGGCGAAGACTGGGTGCACTTCGTGGTGATGGTCGAGGCCTCTGACATCCAAGACAAACATGCTATCATCAACATCGTTGAGACCCAGCAGAATGTACTGAAACGCGAGCAGATGATTCGCAACATGGCCGAGACCTACGACGAACTGAAAGATGAAATCTTCCCCAACCTGCGCCGTGCCCAGATTGCCCTCTACTACAGCGAAGCCCGCAAAACCGACCCCGAGCTGGCCAAACTGGCTTCCCTCAATCCCGCCAAACTCTCGTTCGACGAACTGATGTATGCCGCTTATATCAACTACAACTACGACACCAAGCTGAAATACTACAAATGGGCCACCGAGAACCACCCGCAAGAATGGGCCGCTTGGAACAACGCCGGTGCCGTGGCCTTCTATCTCGACTCCATCGACGAGGCTGAGCGCTACCTCAATGTGGCCCGCGACCTCAACCCCCACAATCCCGACGTGCTCAACAACACCGGCCTGCTCTTCCTCGCCAAAAAGGACTACGCATTGGCCAAATACTACTTCGAAGAAGCCAAACGTCAGGGTAGTTCCGACGCCGATGTCAACATCCCCATCCTCAACCTCAAGCGCGGCAACTACACCGAGGCCCAGAAGACCCTCAAAGGCAACACCTGCACCTACAACTTGGCCTTTGCCCAGCTGATGAACGACGAGACCGGCACCGCCATCCGCACCCTCAACTGCTGCCTTGACCAGAACGCCGACGTCAACTACCTCCGCGCAGTCTGCTACGCCCGCCTCGGCGACAAGACCAACTGCCTCAAGAACCTCAAGGCCGCCATCGACGACAAGTACGACTACAAGCGCAAAGCCGCCGTCGACACTGAGTTCCGCGAGTACTGGGACGACGAGGAGTTCCGTCTCATCATCAAGCTCTGGTAAGCGATGATCAAACGCCAGATTCCCAACCTTATCACCCTCGGCAACCTGCTCTGCGGAGTCGTCGCCGCCTACTATGCCGCCACTGGAGACCTCCAGGGGGCGGCTTTTTTTATTTGCCTCGGTATCTTCCTCGATTTCTTCGACGGTATGGCCGCCCGCCTGTTGGGAGTGGCCTCGCCGCTGGGCAAGGAACTCGACTCGCTGGCAGACGTGGTGACCAGCGGCGTGGCTCCGGGACTCATCCTGCTTGCCATTCTGAGGGAAGGTAGTGGCAACTGGCCCGCATGGGGTAAGGTTCTTGCCGTCCTTGTAGCCCTGCTGGTGCCGCTTTTCGCCGCCTACCGTCTGGCAAAGTTCAACCTCGACACGCGCCAGAGCCACTCTTTCCTTGGTCTTCCAGTGCCTTCCAATGCATTGATCTGGGTAGGCGTGGCACTCTTCTTGGCTCCCGATTGTCCGCATCCGCAATGCTGGGTCGAGGGCAGCGGTGGGTGGAATCCGCTTGTGGAGAACAGCCTCTTCCTTGTGGCAGTCATCGTTGTCTCCCTCGTCACCGATATCCTGATGGTTTCCGAGATGCCCATGTTCTCGTTGAAGGTCAATTTCAAGGACATGAGTTGGAAGACCAACGCCGTGCAATACATCTTCCTTATCGGTTGTGCTGTCATCATCGCCGCCAGCCGCCAGTGGTACGCCATCTCGCTCATCATTTTGTGGTATATCATCCTTTCCGCCATCACGCAAAAGAAACATGCTGAGTGAGCTGAAGAACATCCGCATCGACGACTACGACTATCCCCTGCCCGACGAGCGCATCGCCAAGTTCCCCATGGAACAGCGCGACCACTCCAAGCTGCTCTATCTCAAAGGGAATAACATCTCTGAACATCATTTCTACGACCTTCCCTCGTTGCTGCCGAGCGACACCCTGCTCTGTTTCAACGACACCAAGGTCATCCACGCGCGCCTCTTCTTCCATAAAGAGACCGGTGCCGTCATCGAGGTCTTCTGCCTCGAACCCCACAACATGCCTGCCGTCCAAGCCTTTGAGCAGCGCGAGCGTTGCACTTGGACATGCTTCATCGGTAACAACAAGAAGTGGAAATGCGGTTCCCTGTCGTTGACAGTAAGTCTCGGCGCCGCCGAGTCCACGCTCACGGCCACCCGCCGCGAGGCCGTAGGCAACGCCTGGATTGTCGACTTTGAGTGGACCGGCGGACAGAGCTTCGCCGAGGTCATCGAGGCCGCCGGCGTCATCCCCCTGCCACCCTACCTCCACCGCGAAGCCGAGGCCAGCGACGCCACCCGCTACCAGACCGTCTATGCTCACCACGACGGCTCTGTGGCCGCCCCAACGGCAGGTCTCCACTTTACACCAGAAGTATTCAAATCACTGAAAGACAATAGTATCGACACCGAATACATCACCCTGCATGTCGGTGCCGGCACCTTCAAGCCAGTCTCCACCCCCACCATCGGCGAGCACGAGATGCACGTCGAGCCGGTGCATGTCACCGCCGACAATCTGCGCCGCCTCATCGCCCACCAGGGTCGTCCACTCATCGCCGTGGGCACCACCACCGTGCGCACCCTCGAGAGCCTCTACTGGTTCGGCGTCCAACTCGACGCCAATCCCGACCTCGACCACATGCACGTCCGCCAGTGGGACCCCTACGAGATTGACACCCATGGCCTTGTCTATGCCGATGCCTATAGCAACATCCTCCAATGGATGCAAAAACGTGACACCGACCGTCTCGACGGTGCCACACAACTCATGATAGCCCCCGGCTATCAGTACCGAGTCATCAACGGATTGGTAACCAACTTCCACCAGCCCAAGAGCACGCTGCTGCTCCTGGTCTCCGCCCTCATCGGCGACCGCTGGCACGAGTGCTACCGCTACGCCCTCGACCACCAGTTCCGTTTCCTCAGCTATGGCGACAGCTGCCTCTTCTTACCCTGAGCAGCCATGAACGCCTTTTTCCACAACCTCATCCAAACCCTTTTTCCCAGCACCTGTGCCTGCTGCGGCGATGTGCTGATGGCTGGCGAGAACCAAATCTGTATCAACTGTTTGTCCAATCTCACCGCCACCCTCTACACCGCCCACGACGACAACCGCACCGAGCGCCTGCTCACCGGCCGCATCCCGTTGCATAAAGCCACCTCCATTTTCGTATTCCGGCAAGGCAACACCGTGCAACAAGTCATTCATTCCATGAAGTTCCACGGCAACAGTGACTTGTGTGTTTTCATGGGCCGTCAGATGGGATTGGAGCTGCTTCAGTCGGGCCGTTTCGACGACATCGACCTTCTGGTGCCAGTCCCCTTGCACTGGCGCCGCCGCCTGCAACGTGGCTACAACCAGAGCGAACTCCTCTGTCGCGGTATCTCTCAGATAATGAACCGCCCCATCAACACACGCACCCTGGTGCGCCACCGCTACACCGACCAGCAAAGCCTCCAGGCCTCGACCGACCGCGAGGAAAACGTCAAGGACGCCTTCAGCCTCCGACGACCCGACGACCTCGTCGGGAAACATATATTGTTGGTCGACGACGTCCTCACTACCGGCGCCACCCTCGTCAGTTGCTGCGAGGCGCTTTCCAAAGTCAACAACCTGAAAATCAGCATTGCCACGCTTTCCATTGCAGGATAGTAGAACACACCTTGGAGGACGAATCATACCTACCTGTAAATCAGCACCAAGTAGCCACCAACTCTTTCCCAACTCCTAACCATGTCCTAACCATCTCCTACCCATCTCCTACCGTGGTAGGAGTTGATAGGGTGATGATAAAGCGAAAATATTTATTTTTTATTTGCAAAATAGGATGAAAATACCTATTTTTGTTGTTTCAATTCAGATTGGATAATCAAGCAAGACTCTAAACAGCAACACGTTAGGATTATGAAATACAGGAGAATATTGCTCAAACTGAGCGGAGAATCGTTGATGGGGAGCCAGAGCTACGGCATCAGCCCCGACATGTTGACCCAATATGCCGCCGACATCAAAGGAGCGGTGGAGAAAGGTTGCGAGGTAGCCATCGTCATCGGCGGCGGCAACATCTTCCGCGGCCTCAGCGGCGCCGCCAAGGGTATGGACCGTGTGCAGGGCGACTATATGGGGATGATGGCCACTCTTATCAACAGCATGGCCCTGCAGGCCGAGCTGGAGAAGCAAGGCATCAAGACCGAGTTGCTCAGCGGCCTCGCCATCGAGCCTATCTGCAAGGAGATGAGCCGTCGACGCGCCGTCGAGGCCATGCAGGCCGGCAAGGTGGTCATCATTGGCGGCGGCACAGGCAACCCCTTCTTCACCACCGACACCGCCTCGACCCTCCGCGCCATCGAAATCATGGCCGATGTCATACTGAAAGGGACGCGCGTGGACGGCGTCTACACCGCCGACCCCGAGAAAGACCCCACGGCCACCAAATACCAGACCCTCACCTACAGCGAGGCGCTGGAAAAGAAGCTGAAAATCATGGACCTCACCGCCTTTGCCCTCGCCGAGGACAACAACCTGCCCATCTACGTCTTCGACATGAACCGTCCGGGCAACCTGCTGAAGGTGGTAGAAGGAGACGAAATCGGCACCCTGATAAGTAAATAACATAAAAAAAATAGTACCATGAACGATTTATCGAAAGCCTGCCTCGACGAGGCCAAAAACAGCATGAAGAGTTCCATCAACTTCCTGGAGAAGGAGTTGACCAAAATCCGCGCCGGCAAAGCCAACCCCGGCATGCTCGACGGCGTGAAGGTGGACTACTAC
>JAEEGF010629005.1_pt1 | contig 18241 bp, 18 predicted proteins | sample 9134171 | NCBI WGS metagenome assembly JAEEGF01 (sample SAMN16246542, study PRJNA631951) | gut metagenome | biome: gut microbiome; feature: rumen; material: AP-attached | host: Bos | place: Iran: Karaj | collected 2018-10
AGATTTTGCTCTGTCTTGTTGTTATTCTTTCTTCATTTTTGGGTAATTTGCGCGGTTCAACTGTGCTTTTTGAAGCACTTATATTTATGGTAATCTTCTTCAGCGTAATTCACTACACAAACAGGGCCGTAAACCGAAAAAACAATGCATTATTTGGCCCACAAAATGTTGTAAACACAGTTCCAAAACCTGAAGACTTAAAAGGAGAAACTAAATCAGAAGAGCCAAAAGCCGAAGAAAAAGAAGAGAAAAAATAATTTACTTCCCGAAAATCTCGGTTTTATGTAAAGTCCCTAATTGATGTATTTTTTCAATTAGGGATTTGTTTTTTAATGCCCCTGCATTTGCTTTTTCGTAATCAGCTAAATCAATAGTAAAGCGATTCATGGAAAAATGCTGGAATACATAAACTTTATCCCACTGTACCGGAGACGCCTGAACTATGCTCTGTTTAAGAGCCTCCCTGTATTGGGTAAAAAGGGCTTTTTCCTTTAGTTCTGAGTAGCCAACCAGCCAAAGCTCGCAATCTGTGCTGCCCGTAGCTCCCTCGCTTGCCCCCTGACAAGCCTGGCAAAAAGCCCTGTGCAATTCAGCTGTTTTCTGTGCCATCCAGATTTGAGATTCCACTAAAAGTGCAGCAACTTCATCGCCACCAAGCTTCGCAATTCTTTTTAATTGTGCAGTTTTTGCACTGTGAACCGGAGTTTTATTCAAAATCACTACATTTTTCCTGAAATCAATGCCTAGTTCAGGATTCCGCTTAAAAAATCCATCGGCAATTTTACCGGCCTGCCCCACCAGATACCGCTGGTTTTTGGTTAATTGCTCGTCTTTTCCAGGATTGTCCCCAATTACAATCAGCTTAATTTCATCATTCGGCGTAAGCCTGTCCAAGTCTGTATTATAAACTACAGGCCTTTCAAACGAATATTCCGGTGTTTTAGCCTCCAGAGCTGCCTGTCTCTGTAAATCCCCAAGATTCGGAAAATCTCTGGTCCATTTTGCTATCTGTTCCTTAAAATCTGCCTTAAACATCATTAAAGCATTCCATTGTTCCTGTGTCATTTTTACCCGCTAATTCCCTTCAAAACAATTTTTTGTAAATTTTCCTACAATTTTTGCCGATATTAGTATATAATATTATTGTATTTTTCTTAAATAAATCAAAGGGAAATTACGGGGGTTTTATGAAAAAGTTATTATCAATAATTGTTGCTGCTGCACTAAGTTTTTCGGTGTATGCCTTAGATATTTTTACTTATGCGCCAATAACAGGCAACGTAAAATCATATACACAAACAGACTTTTCAATCGTTTCCAGATTCGGAGATTTATTTAGAGTAGCAGAAACAAAAATTATTCATAATTATGATGCTAAAAATCTTGAAACAGAAATCATAGAACTTAATTCAAAGGATGTTGTTTTAAACAAAACTTACAATATTTATGACAGCAACAACAATCTTGTTGAGCAGGATTGTTATGATGGTGATGGCATTCTTTTGTGGAAAACCGTAATTACCTATAAAAATAACCTTAAAGTAGATTCTTCAGAATATGGAAAAAATGGTTCATTGCGCGGAAAAGTAATTTATACTTATGATGGAATCCAGCTTGTTGATGAAACAGGCTACGACAGCGAAGGTGCCCTTGTATGGAAAACAATCTACCAGTATGAAGGAAGTAATGTAAAAACAATTTCTCAGTATGATTACAATGGATATATAGACACAGAAGAAACTTATACATACACAGACAATGGAAAAGTTGAAAGCATTACTTACTATGACAGCTTTACAAAAAACTCTACCCTCAAGGTTTTCCGCTATGCTGCAAATGGTTCTCTCAACGACATTATTACTTATGATATCAACAAACAGATTACAAACCGTTTAATCATTAAATACGACAGCACAGGAAATGTTGCTAAGGTTTCATGCTACGATGTTTCTAACAAGTTTGGTGGAACTGTAAACGAGCTTGCTTCTATTTCAGAATATGTATACTCAAGCAACACAACAGCTGCCCCGGAAAAAGCTGCAAGTACAAAATCAGAAAAGAAATCTTCTGGCAGCAAAAAATCTGATGCTTCAAAAAAGGAAAATAAAGCAGAAGAATCTCTTCCTGCAGAACCTGCATATTTCGAAGACGATGCTAAATAAGGAGCTTCCTAAAAGTGAAAACCGTTGGAATTAAGCTTGCAGACGGTTCTTTCTATCCGATTATGGAAGAAGGAACTGCTCAGCAGAAAAAACTGAACTTAACAACTGCCCACAACAATCAGACTTGTGTTATGGTAGATATGTACCGCTCCAAGACCTGCTCTATGGAAGATGCGGAGTATATTGATACACTTAAAATTGAAAATCTTGTTGCACACCCAAACGGCGAACCTGATATTTCTTTTTCTGTGGGATTGGATGAAAACGGCGAGCTTTCTGCAAAAATTGAAGACCCTGAAACTGGTGCCGAAAGCGATTCAAACATTACGCTTATTTCCCGCACACTTGAAGAACGCCTTGTTCCAGATGAATATACAATTGATGAAAATGCAATAACCACAGACGAAGCTGCAACTGATAATACCGAAGAAGTTTCACTTGATGATTTTATTACTGATGAAGAAGTTGTAACTGATGAAGCTGAACCTGTAATTGAAGAAACCGCAGTTGCTGAAGAAGAAGTAACTTTTGATGATATTCCTGCTGAAGAACCAGTTGCAGAGGAACCTGTAGTTGAAGAAGAAAATGATGACGACAACTCTGGTAAGGTTGCAGCTGGTGTTGCTGCAGGCGCACTTGTTGGTGGCGGTCTCCTTGCAGCCGCTATGGCAATGAAAAATAAAGACAAGGATGAAGAAGAAACCTTTGACATTCCTGAAGAAGAACCAGTTGTTACAGAAGATGAAACATTCGATATTCCTGAAGAACCTGCAGCAGCTGATGATGACTTTGCTATTCCTGATGGCGACAAGCAGTTCTCAAATGATGAATCATTTAATATAACTGATGATACGACTGCAATTTCTGAAGATGACTTTAATATTCCAGAGGATGATACAACTGTAACAGAGGAAAGCTTCGACATTCCAGAAGATAACACTACTGTAACAGAAGATGGTTTTAATTTACCAGACATTTCAGAAAGCAGTGGAATTGTTTCTGATGATAGCACAACCGTTGCTGACGAAAGCTTTGATCTTCCGGAAGATAATACAGTTGTTTCTGACGACATGAACTTTGACATTCCGGAAGAAAATGAATCTGTTCCTGTGGACGAAACTTTTGATATTCCTGATGATGATACAACTGTTGCTGATGAAACCTTTGACATCCCAGTAGAAGATACAACTGTAGCCGATGACAATTCAAACTTTGCAGACCTCACAAGTGATTTACCAGACTTTGATTCAACAGACGATGATATATTCGAAACAGATTCAAACTCTGACTTTGATTCAAACACAGACGACATTTTTGACTCGCCTTCAAGCTTTGATTCAGAACCGGTAAACGAAAGCAACGGACTCAGCTTTACCGGACTTTACGACAAAGAAACAGAAATGGGCGATTCTTCAGTTCACGAAGAAGAAGATACAACTAAGAAAACAAGAGTTCCTGTAATCATCTGCATAGTTTGTGCAATAATCTGTATAATTGCTACACTTCTTGTTCTGTTCGTAATCCCTTCAAAATATAATCTGAAGAATAAAAAGAATAAGAATGATACAAAGACCGAACAGGTTGTACAGGCTGAACCGGAAAAACCAACACCAGTAGTTGAGCCGGAACCGGTTGAAGAAGTTCCACAATCAAAAGAAGATGAAGTTATTGTAATTGAAGAAGCCGAAAAGGTTGTTCCTCTTCCACCACCAGTAGAAGAAAAGAAACCTGCCGATATCACTTATAAGATTAAGTGGGGCGACACCCTTTGGGATATTGCCGACACATATTATAAGAATCCATGGCGCTATCATAAGATTGCAAAATACAACAATATCAAAAATCCTGATTACATTATTTCGGGAACAACAATCAAGATTCCTGCAGAGTAATCTTGTAGATGAGCAATCAATTGAAAGGGTTCTTTAGATTTTGTTTTTCTAAAACATTTGTTTTATTTTTTTCTCTTTTTGGAGGCTGTCTTTTGGGCAGCCTTGCTGGTTGTAGTAAATCCCAGAAAATTGATTACGATGCCGAATATTTTATTGGTCTGCAGAAGAAGGCAGAAGGTAAAGAAAACGAAGCCCGCATTAAGTTTGCATACTGTGTAAAAAACGGTTCGGAATACTGTGCCAGAAAAAGTGCAGAAGAGCTTACAACTCTTGGTGACATTCAGGAAAAAAACAACGCGTGTAAAGAGCTTCTTAAAAAGTATGATGATAGTGATGCAAAGCTTATTGCAGTAAGACAGTTTATTTCTTCGGGAGAAACAGGAAGTGTTCTGCTTGCCACCGATAACCTTGATTTTGAAAAAGACAGCAACGAGCTTATAAAATACAGAATGCTTGTGCTTGCTGAAAAACAGGTTTCTACACTCGAACATGAAGTGTATAAATGGTTTACAGCACGCAGCCTTTCCGAAGAGCATTACACATTTTTCCGGGACAATTTAAAAGACTTTACTAAAACAAGAGTGTCCCCATTGGATTCAACAGATTCACCAAAAGCTTCCGAATCAGGATTATCTCCGGAACAATTTGCAATAAAATACCGTATTGATATTTACAAAAGAAATTATTTAGCCGCTGCAGAAAAGGCCCAGACTTTGCTTTCTTACTTTGACAGCAATTCTCTTGCAATTGAACCACAGCTTGTTTCTGATATTGGTAAAAGCCTTTTGTACGGCAGTTCCGATTTTGCAAAAAATGCCAGGCTCTTGTGTGAGTACGCCGAAAAATATTCATCAACTGATTCTGCTTTTTACTTCTGGTTTTATGCCGGCAGACTTTATGACAAAGCAGGGCTTTACGGTAAACAGGCAATCACCTGCTTTGAAAATGCAATTTCCGCAACACAGTCTGCTGCCACACAAAACCAGGGCACTTCATCATCCGCTAACCAGAAAAAAGATAACGCCATCTGGTATCTGCTTAAAGCAATGATGAATCAGTCTGTAGATAACACAACTACATCTCTTGGAAAATACGCCGCACAATGGACAGACCCGGAATACTTTGATGACTTTTTTGAAAACCTGTCGCAAATCCTTTTGATAAACGGAAAATGGAAAGCCTTTAAAACAATCCTGGATCAGATAGACGGTTATGCTTCTGATGAAACGGTTGCGCAGTATTCATACATTTACGGCCGCCTTATTCAGGAAGGTTTTGTTCAGGCTGACAATGAAGAAAAACAAAAGGCTTTTAACAGGGCACTTAAATCTGGAAGCTCCATGTATTACAAAATTATGGCTGCTTACCGGCTCGGGCTTACAGGAAAAGATTTGACTGCGGCACTGGAAGCTCCATCATCATTAAAAACAAGGGAAGCTTCCGGCAACTATAAAACAGATGAAAAGCTTGAAAATCTTTTAAAAGGCTATGCAACTTACGGCTTCCCTGAAAAAATCTACCCGGAATGGCTTAAAAGTTATAAAACAAGTATTTCTACGGATACTTCACTCTATCTTGCAGATTATCTGCACAGGTGCGGTACAGATTCAAACCAGTTTCACCAGCAAAGCATTAGAATGGCAAACCGGGCAGCAATTTTAAGTGAACGCCCGCTTACAAAAGAAGAGCTCTCTCTTGCTTATCCAAAATATTTTTCAAACTTTATAGACATTTATTGTAAAAAGTACGATATTAATACTTCAACAATTTATGCTTTAGTACGAAGTGAAAGCTTTTTTGATGCAAACATAATCAGTTCGGCGGGAGCAATCGGGCTTACGCAGCTGATGGAGTTTACAGGCAATGATATTGCAAGAAAGCTTAAACGACAGGATTATTCACTAACCGACCCTGAAACAAACATTGAGTTCGGTACATTTTATCTTGCGGAGCTTGTACGAAGATGTGATGGTTCTTATTTGAATGCACTTCTTTCTTATAATGCAGGAATTACACGTGTACGCCGCTGGCTTAGCAGTTCTATAAATGAGTTCGGCTCCAAGAATAAAATGAACGGAGATTTGTTTGTTGAAACAGTCCCTTACGAAGAAACCCGCGGCTATGGAAAAAAACTGATTTCGGCAACGGTTATGTATGCCTGGTTATATGATGAATCCAGTTCTTTTCCTCAAATCGTACAGAGCTTTATGAAATAGGTTGAGATTCTGAATCAAGTTCAGAATGACGATTATGGTGAGGTTTTTTTATGGAAGGTCCTTTAGCGCATTTATTACCACAAGCTTTTCATTTTACAAGAATTGAAGCTACACAACTTATTCTTTTGCTTGGAATTATTCTGTTTATAGGTTCCCTTGGAGGCTGGCTTTTTAAAAAGCTTAAGATTCCTCAGGTTGTAGGCTACATTGTAATGGGAATTATTATCGGCTCTTCTGGCTTTCATGTTCTTGAACCGAATGTTATTGCAGCTCTTGATCCAATAAGCACGGCTGCCCTTTCTCTTATTGGCTTTTTAATTGGTGGTGAGCTCAAAATCAACGTAATAAAAAAATACGGTAAACAGTTTATAAGCATTCTTTTGTTCGAAGCAATTACACCTGCCTTTGTTGTTGGTGGAATTGTAACACTTGTTGTCTGGCTTTTTACAAAGGATATTACTCATGCTCTTTCTCTGGGACTTGTTCTGGGTGCAATTTGTTCTGCAACAGCTCCTGCCGCTACCACCGATGTTCTTGCTGAGTATAGAACTCGTGGACCTTTAACCACAACTGTTTTCGGTATTGTTGCAATGGATGATGCTGTAGCCCTTATTTTGTACACAATTGCTTCTACCATTGTTACTCCGCTGATTGGTGGAAACGCAATGGGCTTCTGGCCACAGCTGCTTAATATTTTCCGCGATATTTTTGGTTCGCTTGTTATTGGTGCAGCTTTTGGATTTCTGCTTAATCTGATTACACGCCACCTTTTGAATAATGAAGGCAGGATTTTGACTTTTGCACTTGGCTGTCTTTTCCTGAGTACCGGTGTTTGCGAAGTATTCAATTTTGACAACATTCTTGCAGCCATGAGCCTTGGTTTTGTTATGGTAAACTTTGCTCCTGCAAAAACAAGAACTGTCTTTTCTCTTGTAGATAAGTTTACTCCACCGGTTTATGTGCTTTTCTTTGTACTTGTTGGTGCAAAATTAAACATCTGGATTATTACTCCGTTCCTGGGTTTGATTGCCCTGCTTTACGTTTTTGGAAGAACTTTGGGAAAATCCATTGGTTCTACCTTTGGTGCCTGGCTTACAAAAGCCCCGAAAACAGTTCAGAAATATCTGCCATACTGTCTGCTCAGTCAGGCAGGAGTTGCAATTGGTCTTTCCATTGCAGCGGGCAGCGACTTTGCAGATTCAATCGGGCCAGAAATCCTGCTTATAATCACTGCAACTACCTTTGTTGTTCAGCTGCTTGGTCCTGTTTGTGTTAAGATTGGTGTTACTAAGGCCGGCGAATGTGGCTTGAACGTTACAATTGACGATATTAAGAAAAATACTCGTGTTACCGATGTTACCTGGGGCAAAAATAAGATTTGTGATTATGATTCTCCATCAATTGTAAGCGAATACGATACTCTTTTTACCCTGCTTAACTCCTTCAGCCGCAACCAGAATCTTAATTATGTTGTAAAAAATCCTTCTACAAATATGCTTGTCGGCGTTATTTCCCTTGAACACCTTAAAGAAGTTATGCAGATTGGCGATTTTGCAGAAAGTATGCTCGCCATGGACATTATGGATAAGCCTGTTGTTACCTGCAAGCCTTCTACTACCCTGCCCGATGCCTACAAACTTTTTGAAGAATATGATGTAGATGCAATTCCTATTGTAGATACTGATGGAGAACCGCTGGGAATCCTGGAAAAATCAACTGTAGACCATTATCTGCACACACGAATAATTGAGTTGAATCGAAAACTGGAAGAGCTGGACGACTAGCAAAGGCCTTTGCTGTTTGTTAATTGTTCACTTATTCTGCCTTTGCTCGCAGTTTTGCTATGCAAAACTGCGCATTTTTTTTGTGTACAGTGTTGTTTTATTCTATATATTGATTGTATAATTGAACGTATATAGACTTGGGTATTATCAGTGTATTTTTGCAAACATACATGGAAAATCAGCTTTATTCTCTTTTTGATTTTATCTTTTGCTGGGTTCAAAGGATTTGGTCAGGGTATATTTAAGGTATTTACTGATCCGGTAAAAAAGCCTGAGCCTGCAATTCCGCGGTATAATACAATCGAACAGATGAGGGCTCTTGCGGAGCTTAATGAAATCAAAACACTTTCGGAAGAAGGCAGCGATATCCTCTTTTTTGCAAACGTTATAATTAAAAAGCACCTTGATTTTGACCGACTTGTTGACTTTATGGCGTTCTGTGATGAATGTACAAATGCGGTTATGCGACTTGATGAACTGGCTATTTCTAATGCTTCGCAGGAAGACAGACTTTCGGCACTTTATTATGAGCTCTGCCGCCTTTCTGCAATGCTCCACGACCAGCACACCTTTGTACGCGCTCCACAGGCTGTAATTGATAATTACCAGGTTTATCCTATAAATCTTACAATGATAGAAAAAAAGCTTGTTATTACGGCAATTGCTTCAATGTATGATAATTACCTTGGAGAAGAGGTTATTGAAATTAATGGTTTTACGATTGAGCAGGTTCATAAAGCCATGAAATCAATTATAAGCAGTTCTACCGAAGTTTATTCAATAAGACAGGCAGATTTCCAGCTTAACATAAAGCAGTCTCTGGAAGCTGCAGGCATCTGTTCTTCTGACGGAATGCTGAAAATAAAATTGTCTTCTGGTCATAACCTTACGTTTGAAGCTGTTTCCTACCAGGATTTTAAAGCTCTTTATTACAATGTACTCAGGCAGACTGTTCCAAAAACAATTAATACAAATACCTGGTATGAAGGCTGGGATATTTCCAATAACTGTCTTTTTGTAAAATACAATGTTGCAGAAAATGACAAAAACTACAAGGTTTCGCAGTTTGTACAGGATTTATTCTATGCGTATGATGCAAACAGCTTTTCAACTATGATTATTGATTTGCGGTCTAATCAGGGGGGCGGGGATTCTGAGCTTCTGGATGATTTTATAAAAAAAATTGGAAAATATATTTCGGGCGGTAAATGTTCTGCTTATGTTTTAATCGGGCCGGATACTTTTTCTTACGCAATTCAGAATGTTTTAGATTTGAAAAAAGTGGGCTGTATGCTTATTGGAACTCCGACTGGTGGCGCAATTAACTATTATGGCAGTATTAGAACCTTTGAGCTGCCGAACAGCCATATAGTTGCAGGATGTGCTACCCGCTATCAATTTAAAGATAAAAACTCGCTTTATAAATCTGTTGTGCCTGATGTATTTGTAGATTTTTCTGTTGATGATTATATTATTGGCAACGACCCGCAGGTGGAATGGGTACTCAAAAACGCTCAGGCCACTACAAATTATTAGAATCGTCCGAAACTAAATCCTTGTATTTAATCCTGCATTCCAGAACTGCGAGAATCAAAACTGGAATAAAGAACCAGCGCAAACCGTTTTTGAACGCTACAAAGAAATCGTAAAGTCCGTGAAGCAGAATGGCAAAAATCAGGGCCGAAACCTTTGCCTTTTTCTGGAAACAGCTGTAAACAAAGATTCCGCACAGGCCGGCACAGGCAGTATGAATCACATCGGAAGTAAAAAGGCGTGTAAAAATCAGCGAATACATAAGCTGGGCTTCGCGGTTAATGGCAAGCTGCATGTTATCAAGAAAATAAACAACAGATTCAAAGCAGCAGAAGCTTAGTCCCATCATCATAGAAAGACAGAGAAATAAAAGCGGCGAATAATCCTTTTTTGGAAGCGGTAGGATGAAAACTGTTTTGAAAATCTCTTCGGAAAGGCCGTAAATCAAAAGCGAAACTATAAGCGAGTGTAAAATCGGATAATTTACAAAAAGAATGTTTTTTGGAATAAAGTATTGAATCAGCGAGCCGGGAACAATTGCAACAAGCCCGAGAAGAATTGCAAACAGAAGATGGAGTGGCTTAATCTTAGCTTTGAGCAAAAAAATGAAAAAACCGGCTATCATTGGGATAAAACATGTCAAAATTGAAAGAAAAAGTTTAATAAACATGCTTTAAAGATACAACAAAGGTTGGACTTTTACAATTGCTAATGTATACTATTAGTAAGGGATTTTGATATGGGTACTCTTAGTAAAACAATTATTTTATTCGGGCTTAAAGCCAGCAGAAAAAGCATTCACGGACAGAAGCTTGCAAAACAGTTTGAAATGCCTTTTTATGATACTGATTATGTAATTCAGAAAATGACCGGCTCATCTCCGCGTGATATTTATATTGACCAGGGTGTAGCAGCCTTTATGCAGGCGGAAGAAGCTGCCTGCAGGAAAATTGCAGAAGTTGCTAAAGATAAAAATGTGATTATTTCTACTGGTGGAGATATTTGTAACAACGCCCCTGCTTTGACGGCACTAAGAGACAAGGGTGATTTTTATCTTTTAAAAACCCATCCGCAAATCTCTGTTGATATGATAATGAAAAACGTTCAGGAACCGCAACCTAAGTTTTTTACGAATATTCCTTTTTATATGGTTGCTAAAAATCCTGAAACTATGGAAGAAATTGAAAAGACTTTGCTTGAAATGTTTACCGACCGCCAGCGTACTTACGAAGCAATTGCCGATAAAGTAATAGAATTGCCGGGAACTTCGCAGGAAGATGATTATAACATCCTCCTGGAAAACCTGTAAGAACAGATTATCGGGTCAAGCCCGATAATGACATGCTATTTGTTGCAGTTGCCGCAATCACCTTCGCCGTTACCACAACAGTCACCTTCGCCGTTGCCGCAGTCGCCGGATCCACAATCTCCGCCGCCGCAACCGCCACAGCCTCCGCATCCGCCGCCACATCCCTGTGACATTAAAAGTCGGGCTTCTTCCTCTTCGGTCATGTCGCGAACTTCAACAACTTCAATATCAAAATTGAGGGTTTTGCCGGCCATTTCGTGGTTACCGTCAATTGTAACTTTGTCGCCATCAACCTTTACAACGGTAACAATTGCAGGACCTTCCGGTGTTGTAACCTGGAACTGCATGCCAACCTGAACTTCTACATCGCAATCAAACTCACTCAGCGGAACAACGGCAACAAGTCTTTCATCTCTCTGACCGTAAGCTTCCTCCGGCGGAATTGTACAGCTGAACTTATCGCCGGCAGTTTTTCCTTCAAGGCGGTTTTCAAGACCGGTGATTAAATATCCTCGGCCAAAAACAAAAGCAAGTGGCTCACCACCAGCAGATGAATCCATCTGCTCGCCTTTTTCGTCCTTTAATGTATAATGAATTGCAACAAACTTATCTTTTGTAATCTGCATTAGAACTCCATCTCTTTGTAATCTACAGCATTATCCTGTACAACTTCTGTGATTTCCGGGCAAGCGTCCTTTAAATATCGTTCAATACCCATTTTCAAAGTCATTGTAGCCATTGGGCAGCTTCCGCACGCACCAGTAAGATTCAGATGTACGCGGTTCTGCTCATCAATTCCAACATATTCCATATCTCCGCCATCTGCCTGCAGCTGCGGTCTGAACATATCAAGAGCTTCTTTTACAGTTTCTTCAAGCTTCTGCTCTGCCATAATCAACCTCCAAAAAATATTTCCATATAAAAGATAATGTAAAATCAAAAAAAAGTCATTCTATTTCGTAACACTAAATGTTTGGTTTTGTGACAATGAATGTGCAGTTTCGCTATTGACTTTTTTTTTTATTACCCATATAATACGCACAATTACGCCGCGGGGTAGAGCAGTTGGCAGCTCGTCAGGCTCATAACCTGAAGGTCGGTGGTTCGAGTCCACCCTCCGCTATAACTAACGCTTACATTTTTGTGTAAGCGTTTTTTTATTTTAAACCAAGCCCAATCCTACTCCAACCTTCCATACTCATACCCGCGGTCGCTGATGATTGGGGCGGTTTTTATTTCAAAGTAGCAGACTGCGTTTTCTTTCAAGGTCAGGTTGATTTTGTTGCCACAGCGTTTTGTCTGGACAAAAGGATTTGCGGCGGAGCGTAAAAGGGCAACTTCGTCGGCAGAAGGGTTTGCGTGTTCGCCTAAATCGTGCCAGATTTTAAGAGGATTGCAGACTTCTTCGTCAACAAGCTGAGTGATTAGGACGTTCGGCGGCACAACAGCAGTAGCAGTTGTACCTGAACCGGAACAAGTTGCAGTTGCAGAACCGGCATTACCATCATCAGCGAACCCGAGCGGAAGCTCAAGATTAAGTTCTATTTCTTTACCAGACATTTCTGTATCTACATTCCAGGCGATTCCCTTGAAGTAAGTGGCATCTCCATTCAGGCTGCCTTCACAATCTTTGTTCTCATCCCTGCACTGCACCACAATACATTCCGGCGTTCGCAAAACGCATTTTTCGTAATCTTTGAGGAGTTTTTTGTAGAAGGCGAAGGTCCAGAAGGTTGGCTTTGGAATGAGGCCGTTGGCAACAAGGCCGAAACCGCCGTGAAAAGGTGTGTAAGGAACGCCAAACTCTTCGAAAATATCACCGAAAGTCCAGTAGGAATACGATTTGTGGTTATCGCCAAAGGTGGAAAGCATGTTTGCAATGTAGGCGGCATTAAGATTCATATCATGAACTGGTGCATTTGGAATGTAAGAGGTGTTGAACTCGGTAACGTGAATATCCATATCCTTAAACTGAGGGAACGAGTCTACAATTCCGCGGGTAGCTTCCAGTTGTTCAAAACACTTCTCCTTAGCGTGCAGCTTAGGGTATCCATAATGTCCATCGTGCGCCGGATTCTCTGTTGTATAATGATGGCGACTTACAAAATCAAGCGGGCAATCATTATCACGCACATACTCAAGGAAAGCCGTAACCCACTCTTTGTCCGTGCCACCGCAAACCGCAGGACCGCCAACTTTAAACCGCTCATCAACCTCTTTTACAGCGCGCGAAGTCTTATCGTAAAGTTTAAAATACTCCTTCTGGTCAGCATCCTTCCAGAAAGCAGTAAGATTCGGCTCGTTCCAAACTTCAACCGGCCACTGCACCACTTCATCCCTACCGTAGCGCTCAATCAAATGCAGCAAAGTTGCCCTTACAAGGTCACACCAGCGGTCGTAACTACTTGGCGGCGTAACATTTCCCTTCCAGTAAAAAACAGTCTGTTCTCCGCTTGCAAGCTGGTCCGGCATAAAACCAAGTTCAATAAAAGGACGGATTTTTAGCTCCTTGTAAGAATCCATAACCATATCAAGGTAAGTCCAATTGTATTCAACGCAAATCTCTTCGTTTTCTGGGATTTTTCCACCCGGATAAAACTTTCCCGAAGCCGCATATTCGTGATAGATAAACATATCCTTGCAAAAAAGCCCGTGTCCGCGGATATGCTCAAAGCCGATTGTATCCTGAACAAACTTGAGCTGCTCGTAATATTGCTTTTGAAGGGCGAGTCCCATACGGCCAGTACCAATGCAGTAAAAGGCGTTGTTATTAAAATTGATGTTTTCTTTTCCTGTGATTTTGTAATTCATGTTTTTCTCCTGGACTTTAAGTTTGCACCCGTTTATATTTTCATTATAACTGAGTTTATGGCGTTTTTATATGAGGATTTTATACGATTTTTGTATAATTCTTGTATGATTTTGACTAAAAATATGTTATATTGTTTAAAATAAAGTTTACGGGAGGTTATCTCCATGCAGATTACTCTTATTGCTCTGATTCTGGTCGCCATTTTTGGTTTTCTTCTATATAACAAATACATTAAAAATCATAAAGATAATAAAGCTGAAAAAAATCTTGAGGCTGACAATAAAACGCCAGAAGATTCCATGCCCGATTTTGAAAAGGCATTTTTTGAGCAGACAAAAGCCGGCGAACCGTATCAGCTGTTTTTGACACTTGCTTCTCATCAGGATTGCGCCATTATCCGGAGCCTTTTGAATGCAGAAAATATCCCTACTTATACCGAAGGCGAGCACATGAACAATATCTACGGTGGATTGACCGGTGCCGGCACGAGCGTTATAGGAATTAAGCTTTACATTCTCTGCAAGGATTACGATACAGCCTACGATATAGTGACGAATTATAAGACAGATCCTTCGGGGATTACAATCCACGGCAAAAAATAGCATTTTTTTTCTTTTTTTTTAAAATTTTTCTTGACCTTCTAGTTGGTGGAAGCCTTAAGATTAAGGTAGAAACAAGAGATTGGCGGATCAAGTCCGACAATGACACTGATTTTGGAGGTCAATTATGACAGGTTCAGTTCCAGCTTTAAGCTTTGTTGCAATGGGAATCTCAATTTTATTTGCAGTTGCAATTCCAGTGGGATTATTCATCTTTTACCGCAAAAAGTACAATTGCCAGATTAAGCCGTTTTTCATTGGCTGCGGGGTTTTTATAATTTTTGCACTCGTACTGGAAGGAGCCTTACACGCAATCATCCTTGGCGGTGGACGGGCTCAGGCTCTTATGGCAAAACCGCTTTTGTACGGTTTGTACGGCGGATTTATGGCAGGATTATTTGAAGAAACAGGTCGTTTTGTGGCGTTTAAGACAATCCTTAAAAAAACGCAGGATGATGATACCACATCCCTTATGTACGGTGCAGGTCATGGTGGGTTCGAAGCATTTTATCTTCTTTTTGCAGTCGCAATAACAAATATTGTTCTTTCGGTGATGATTAACACAGGAAATACAGCGCTTATCACCGAAAGTTTAAGCGGGGACAAGCTTGCCACAATGGAGCAAACCTTATCAACCCTTATTTCTGCAAAGCCGCTTTCTCTGGCCGCTGGTGTGATTGAACGTATTCCTGCTGTTGCACTTCATATTTCGTTTTCTGTGCTTGTGTGGTTTAGTGCTAAGAATAAGGATAAGTGGTATTTCTACCCTATTGCTCTCATCATCCATTTTGCTGTTGATGCTGTTGTGGCAACACTTGCGATGATGAAAATAAATGCCGTGATTATTGAAGCTTCCTTGTATGTTCTTACGGCTGCGGTTGTAGTGTTGGCGGTGGCTGTATGGAAAAAGAATGCGGAACAAAAAGAATGCTCCGCAACGGAAAGTGTGATAAAATAATAGTATGAAGATTTATCAGGTTGAAGAGCTGGTCGGAATCACAAAGAAAAACATACGGTTTTACGAAGACCAGGGGCTCTTGTGTCCAAAGCGGAATCCCGAAAACGACTACAGGGAATATTCGCTGGCTGATGTAAGGACGCTGGAAAAAATAAAGCTTTTGCGTAAGCTTTCGATACCGATTGAAGAAATCAGACTTTTGCAGGATGGCAAGCTGAGCGTGGCGCAGAGTATGACGGTACAGATTGAGCGGATTGAAAAGGAAGAGCAGAATGCCGAGGTTATGAAAGAGCTTTGTCTGCGGCTGCGAGATGAAGGTTCTGATTTGAACTCTCTTGAAGCTTCGCGCTATCTTACGGAGATGGAAAAAATGGAAGCAGAAGGAACTAAGTTTGTAGATATTGAAAAAGAAGATATAAACAGAAAGAAAAAAACAGGAGCCGTTATTGGTGCACTTGCATTTTGCGTGCTAATGCTGTGGGTCTTAGGAATGATGCTTATTGCTGTCCGCTCTGATTCAAGAGCTCTGGTTCCTGTTCTGTTTGTAGGAGCAATTATTTTGTGTTTAATAATCGGGACAGTTGTTGTACTTGTCCAGAGATTTAAGGAAATAAATGGAGGTGAAGAGTATGATGCTCGTAAGTATTGATTCAATTCCTGGTAAGGATTTTGAACCACTTGGAATGGTAAAGGGAACAATTGTTCAGTCTAAAAACTTTGGCCGCGATTTTATGGCTGCCTTAAAAACCCTTGTTGGTGGTGAAATTACCGGCTACACCGAAATGCTCAACGAAGCCCGCCAGATTGCTACAAAACGAATGGTTGATGAAGCTACCGCACTTGGCGCCGATGCCGTGGTCGGTGTACGATACGGTTCTTCCGCCGTTATGCAAAACGCCGCCGAGGTCGTAGCCTACGGAACTGCCGTGAAGTTTAAGAATTAGGTGGGAGCACTGGAATGTCTGAACTGCTGGTTACAGCAGTTCATTTTTTTTATTGTTCTAAAGATAGATTCTGAACTTCTTCAATTGAAAGTCCTGTAGCTTGTGCAATTTGTTCTATTGTACCAAGTTTCATAATTAACATATTTTTTGCTGATTCAACTGCTTTTAAATGTTCACCTTCAGCTCTACCTAAGTTCAATCCTTCTGCTCGTCCTTCAGCTTTGCCTTCTGCAAGACCTTCTTTCCATGCGACTCTTCTGACCTTTTCTTTTTCTTCTTCCAAAACATCACAGAAGTACATATACTCTTCCTCCCATCTGGTGTTCTGCTTAGCTACCTTTACGTTCTGTTCCAGTGTGCGCGAAAAATCTGTGGTGGCCTTGTTTGTCTGGATGAACTCCATCAGCCCCTTTAAATCTTCATCATCCGCAACTTCGTATGCCTTACAATTATAAAACACTTTGTGGGTTCTGTCATCATAAAGAAGTTCTGGCTTTTCCTGGAACGTCTGTTTAACAGTGTACACAGGGATATCTCAGTCAAACGGGTCCCCTTTACAGATGAACAATACATAGCTTTCTTTTAGAGTAGAAAACTTAGCTCTTGTTTTTGTAGTAGAAGCATCTATTGCACCCTGATAAAACCTTGCACGCAGAGGAAGATTCTTAAAGCCCGAAGTCTGAATCTCAATGTCAAACATACGATCTGAATCCTTGAGAAACACGCCCAACCGAATGCTCCGTCCTCGATATGATGGATGAAACTCTTTTTCGGTTGAAAGATACTCTATCCTTCCAATCTTAATCGGAAGAAGGATTTCCAAAAGCTGCCGGCAGATTGTTTCATCTTCCATAATCTTGCAGAAAAGAAAGTTGTCTGCAAACGTCAGCTCTTTCCACGGCTTTGAAAACTGGCCTCCAAAGGTCTGTTCATCATCGTCATCATACAAATCATAATTGTTTTCTAAACTCATATAAGCTCTCCTGTGTTTAAAGAAATGCGAGCAGTTGCGCAGCATTTCCTAGAATTGCAAAATAGAAGGATTGAAATGTATTATCGATTCAATCCTTCCTTCATAGATAAAATCCTACATACTATTAATTGCAAAAATATGAGATTTAGGACCATTTTTGGAGAAAAAAAAGTTTATAAAATTATGTTATTTATTTGTGATTAGAACATATATAAAGATACAATTTTATAGCTATATATAATTATAATAGCTTTTTTATTGATAATTTTTTAATTTACCAGTATACTATTACCAGGCATTCGCAATTGAATGGCGGTCTTGTCTCCGAAATATTTGACTATCCGTAAGGATGGATTCTTAGAATAGGAGGCAGCTATGAGTTTGTATGAAGCTTTGGATTTGCTGTTTACAGCGATTCAGGTAATCATTGACATTATCTCGCGCCTTCTCCGAAAGAAAAAGAAGAAAAGGAAACGGATAAAAAAATAGCCCGCCGAGTGTTTACCCCACCGACGGGCATATGTCTGTAAAGACATAAACCAATAGGAGGCAAGACGCTAAATTGCGAATGCCTTTCTTTTATTAATATAACATACAAAGCTATAAAAAACAAGTTTTTTTGTAATCAAGCCCTACCGAACAATTTTTGATACAGACTATTAAGGAGGGGGAAGTGGTAGATTGTAATTGCAAGTGCAACACTTAAAATAAATAAAAAAACTTCATAGAATGTTTTAAACCCAAAAACTACCACATTAAAGGGAAAAACAAACTATGAAGTCGTACAATCATTTTACACAAATGGACATATGTTGTCTATTTTATTTGTTGCAGCTTGGAGAAAGCCAGTCTCAGATAGCACGTACCTTGAAAAAGCACAGATCTTCTGTAAGCAGGCTTATCAAAAGATGTCCGGGAGGAACATTTAATCCAGAAACCAGTTATGAAAATTATCTGGAAAACAGAAAGAGATGTATCAGAACTAAACGGATAAAGAAAGATTCGGAATTATTTGAATATATTCAGATTCATCTTTATCAATACTGGTCACCGGAAATA